>OIWT01000137.1_pt1 | contig 100995 bp, 99 predicted proteins | sample 1587701 | NCBI WGS metagenome assembly OIWT01 (sample SAMEA3888904, study PRJEB22519) | human gut metagenome | biome: human gut; feature: human-associated habitat; material: faeces | place: Denmark | collected 2009
ACCATCGGGAAGTTTTGCTCATCGGGCGGAGCTTCATATTTCAGATAGAACACCAACGCCAGAAGCAGCATACTTGCCGCCGTATCCCAGAACGGGTCTTGCGACTGGCTTCCTTTCGGCGTGGTCGCCTTAAAGAGATTGGTTACAAGCATTTGCACATCGTTATCGTTTCTAAGATAGACAAATGGGTTGTAACAATGGCTGCGGTGCATATTGATAAGGTCAAGGACACGCACCTCATAGCCTTTCTTTTCAAGCAGACCGCCGATGTCACGGACGATTTCGCCTTTTGGGTCTAAAATTACCATTGAGGTGTTACATTGCATAGCGTTCGGCTTACAGAAAAACCTTGTTTTTCCTGCGCCAGAGCCGCCGCACACAAGGATATTTAGATTTCGGCGGTGCTTTTTCCCGTCTAAGCCTATGCGGACATTCTGGGTGAGCAGCTTATTTGCGGTCGGGTCTTTATCACGGTATTTCTTGTTCAAAGTCCCCGCATCGCCCCATTTAGCCGAGCCGTGTTCCTCACGCCTGCGGTAGTTCCTGCGTGTAGATAAATAAATGCCGATACCCATAGCATAGGCAAACAAAAAAATAAGGACAGTCTTTACGCTGTCCTCACACACCGTTATTTGAAACGGATTGCCCATTGCCACAGGCAGACCTCGGATTATTTCAACTAAACCTCCACCCACATAGGGTGCTGTCATCAGGGCAAGCCATATTACAGGAACAATACCGCAGACAGAAAGGATTAAGCCCGTTTTTTTGTCATCGTTCCTCATTGCACCTGCACGGAACAACCTTGACCTTTCTGGTCGGTGCGTTGGCTACCTTGTCAATCAGCTCATCAACAGGCTCGGTGGGGCGTTCCTCCTGTATCTGCCGATTTCTCAGGTTGTTGAGCGCATTGATAACGATATTTTTATCGTACTTATCAAGTGCGATATGGTATCGTTCTTCTTTCATAATCTGCACCTCCGATTAGCGTTCCTGCTCTTTATTCCTTGCAGGCTTGTTTTTCTCCATACTCTTATACATATCGCTCTGGATTTCGCCCAGAACATCACGCATTGTACCAAGTTCTCCCTTAAATACCTGCGTATCCATTCCGTCATATTCTCTGGGCAGTCTGGAAAAATCAAAGCCTTTGGTATCCACACCGTAACGGGAGCTTACCATATAGGCAACGCAAAAGGATTTGAAATCGGAAGCGTCACGGCTCTCATTGTACTTAAAGTCATAAACCGCCGCAGATACTTCCTTTGCCATACTGATAAACAGCACTTCCTCAGAGAGTCCCTTTTTGACAAAGATAGTCTGCTGAGAGCTGTCATAGTAGGCAGGCAGTTCCAAGTCATCAACAGGAACGCAAGGCACGGGGCTTGCATCAATTAAAGCCGATACAAGCTCACGCATAGATTTTTGTTCCTGCGGCTGCTGTCTGTCAGCGGCGGAAGTGTCGGAAATATCATACACTACTTTTACATTATAGGACACCGCCTTAGTGCCATCGTCACGGGTATATTCCTTACTTGGCTCAAGGATTGGGATAGGCTGTGCATTTTTGTTTACATAGACACGGTTAGCTTTCCAAGTCGCTTTGTCTTTCGGTAATGTGGCATCGGGCTTTTTTACCGATACCAGAATAGCGTTGTTGACAGAATAACGGTCAAGACGCCCCTGCACATCAAGGTACTGACGAAATCTGTCGCCGCTTATCATCATTTCAGCGCAGGTGTTGTCAATCAGCTCATAGGCATCTTTGCGCTGCGCCTGTTTCTGGGCTGCCCATTCCGCTTTATCAAACGGTCTGCTGCCACCACTGAAAACATCATAAATACTCATACTGATTTACCTCGTTTCTTTAGATTTGGGTTTCTTTTTCTTTCTCTGGGGCTGCTTATGCTCGGTCTTGCCTGCGGGTTGCTTCTTTGCCCTGTCAGAAGCAGAGCTTTTGTCCAGGGCAGAAGAAGTATCCGCTTCCTGTTCCTTTCGGCTCTCCTTAATTTTCCGCAGTTCCTCTCTGACGGACGGTTTTTCGTCCTTAGTCATAGTAGCCCCCTCTGCGGACTTCTTTGGCTGCTCTGAGATAGGCTCGGACTGAGGGGATTTTTCGGTCTTTGCCAATGAGGGGTTTTGAGCATTTTCCTCCTTCTGGATAGGCTTACCCATAAGCTCATCGAGCAGCTTATCTTTCTCGGCTTTTTCCTGTACGCCAATGTCTGGCTCTGGCTGACCTGTTTTTTCATCTTTGGTTTTCTCAGTTTCGGTCACAATAGAAGCGGTGGTTTCCGACGCTAATTTGAAGCGTTCCGCAATGCGGCTGATTTTCGATGCGTCTTCTGCACGGGCAATCACATCAACCTCCGCATTGAGGTCTTTGTTTTTGCGGTCAGCCAGAACACAATAGAGGACGCCGTACTTTTTCGCTTCCTGCGTAAATTTTTTCAGGTCGCTGTTCTTCACGGTAAAGACTTTCAGCTCCTTGCCAGAACGGAGCATATTGGTAAGCCTTGCTTTGCCCTTTGTTTTCTTTTCCTCTTTCAGAATGGAATAGAGGAGAACGGCGATGTTCTTCGCACCTGCGCCTGTGATTTTGGCTGCGACCTCAAATCCTTCCAAGCTCATTCGGACGATTTGTTCTGCCGCTTCGCCGCTTGTATTCATTCGTCATCAGCTCCTTTCGTTGTTGTTCTTCATCTGCCCGTATGGTGGATAACTTTTCTTTGAGAGTAGCGTTACGGGCTTCGATACTCTCGCACAGCCTGACCTCCTTTCGTATCACGCTCAGGCGTTTGGATAAATCGGAAAGCTGTGACCGTATTGCTTCCTTTTCTTCGCCGCCTGTTTTGCGGGAGATAGAATAAAGTTCCTTGCGCTTTTGAAGCAGGTCGGTTTTTTCCGTTTCCAAAGAGCCTTTATATGACAAGAGCTGCTCTACCGTATCAATGCGATTACGGCACAGCAGCCTTGTTTCCTGTGTTATAGCTTCCATTTTCATTAAGTCGTCTTTCAAAAGATAATGAAGCCTTGCGTAATTCTGTTTTTTATTTTTAGGCAGGATACCGAGCTTGTAACAGTAGTGCAGATACAGCCCCCGCAATCCGCCGATTTTTTTAGCCCCCGTTAGAGAGCCTTTGACACGGAACACCTTGACTGTCCTTTGCGGCTCGGTAAATCTGGAGAACTTCACAGCGTAGGAGTTTTCTGTGATACGCTCCATAATCCTCTCGTTGGTATATTCTTCTCCGAGCTTATAGAGCCGCTTGGGTCTTTGCCATCCTTTCCCGATAATCGTCCAGTATTTGCGGTTAGGGTCGAAGCTACATTTGTAACCCATCTCTGCCATCAGACGGTCAAAGTCTTTGAGCGTGAATGATTTTGAGATCGCTTCATCCACCGCCTGCCGTGCCACGTTATCCCTTGTGGGAAGCCCCTGCTTCTCCGCTTGGTAGAGAGCGTAGGGCTTTTTCCTGCCGCTTGGGTGTTCAATGACGGACAGGGCATATTCACGGCAAAGCTCATCGGAACGCTGTTGCAAAAGCCGCAGGTTTGTTTTGTTGTCGTGGTAATGCTTGCCGTCCGTAAAGGATACGGAGTTTACGACAAAGTGGTTATGCAGACAGTCGGTATTTAGGTGAGTGGCAACGATAACCTGAAATCTGTCGCCCCACATCTTTTGGGCAAGTTTTACACCGACCTCGTGCGCCTGCTCTGGCGTAACCTCACCGTGCTTAAAGCTCTGGAAACCGTGATAGCAGACAATCTCGCTTTCATCGTTCCATTGCGCCTTTGCAATCATCATTTCATCTCTGGCGGTGGTGGGGTCGCAGTTTACGCCCGTGACAAAATAACGCTGCTCGGTCTTATCCTTGTTGGTGGCATATTCCATTACATCGACCATAGCCTGCAAGTCCGCTTCGGTGTATTTGGGGTTAGCTGTCTTTTCGGGATTTTCCGCATAATCTATGGGGTGGTCGAGTCTGCCACGCACATCCCATATTTCACAGACCGCCATTACGGTGCTTTTCTTGGAAGCAGATATTTTTTTCGGACAGCGATTTGAAACTCGTGCCACCGCCTCGCTTCCTCTTTCAGCATCGGAGCGTCCACGAAGTTCAGGGCGTTGGCTTTTGCCGCAAGCTGATTGATACGGTTGCCGATGGCAGACAGCTCACGCATCATTTTATAAAACTCTGGGTCAGGCTTTTCGCAGAGCCGATAGCCTTTTACCATTCCTCTCAGGAACGCTTCTTTTGAACAGCCTGATTTTTTAACGAGAGAGTAGAGCTGTTCGGCTTCTTCCTCAGTCAAGCGGAAAAGTATCTGCACATTTCGTTTTCTCATTTTTCACTTCCTCTCTCTCGGCAAGTCGGTTTATCTGCATCAGGCACATAATGACAACGCCGATAATGCCGCCGAGCATCGTGCCGATGATGAAAAAAATAAACTCAATCATTCTTAAACTCCTTTCTGTCTAACGGGGTATTAGGGGTTGCCCCCTAACAAGCGAATTTGGATAACCAAATTCAGTGCTTGGTAAGACATTACTCGTTGCACTCGTCCTCACACATACATTCTCCGCACACGGGACAGAAGTACGGACAGTCCGAACAACATTCGTCCTCGCTTGCTTCTTCTTCGTCGGTATCTTCAGCACCGTCCTCGCAAGACTCGTTGATTTTGGCTTCACCGCAGATAAAATCCTCATCGGTAAAGTTGATAAGGTCGGTATCGAACAGGATAATTTCGGTCTTTGCCTTTGCCTGTTCTGCGCTTTCAGCACAAACAGAAATGGTCTTTTCATAATGGGCAGTCAGGGTTACATCATACTTTTTCAATGGTTATTTCCTCGCTTTCAACATTTAATTTTTTGGGCTTTTCGGGTTATTCTTCGGGTCAAAATCTGCGGACAATCAACGGGCATCACTCCTTTCACGGCTTGAAATCGGTCTTGCAATCCCCAGATAAGACAATAAAAAATCGTTGAAGTCCTTACCGACAGGCGGCGGCTCATCAACGATTTTGTAGTCTTTCTGCAAAAGTTCTTTGAGGGAGGCGGTACAAAGCCTGCCCGTTTTGTCATTATCCAAATGCAGAAATATTGTCTTGATATGGGGATTTGCTTTCAAAAAGGTGGTTAGGGCTATGGGGATTTTGCTTTCCTTAATCTCTTTCTTAGGCTGATACACACCCGAAAGAGAGAGCAGATTTTCCGATTTATAGTCCTTTCCCTCACACTTTAGATAGGTGGCGTAGGACAGTAAATCAATGGCAGCTTCAAATAAATGCACGGTATCACTCGGTTTGTCCGCCAGAAGTCGGAACGAATACCGCTTGTCGCTGCCCGATGCGTCCCCCTTAAAAGAGCTTCCAATCGTGCCACGGTAGGCGGCATACTTGGGTGTTCCGCTTTCGTCCTTTCCGATAAATACAACATTGTGATACTTGGAGCTTTCAAAAATCGTACCGTCCGCAATACAGTCCTGTATGATTGAAAGGTCAATCCCACGCCCGAAAAGATACCGCATCACTCGGTGACAGTTCTTGTTTTTCTTCGGCAAAAGCAGCTCCTTTGGCTCGTCTTTCGGAGCAGCAGGGGGCGGCGGTATCCAATCCCTGACCACGCCTGTGAGCTGTTCCACGGCTTCCACAAAGGAATAATCCTTGACCTTGATAAGATAATCAAGGGCGGAAACGCCGCCGAAGCCTCTCGACCACCAATACCATTTGCCGTTGGAAATCTTCAAGCTGTCGTGTTCTGCGGTACAGTAAACATTGCCTGCCACACGCTTTAGATTGCTCGGCTCATAGTGCCGAAGATAGGTCAGCAAGTCCATCTGCCGTGCCTGCTCAATCACGGCAGGGTCAAACTGCACATAGGGTCTGTTGCTTCTCAATGGGTAAAATCACCTCCTTAAAATAGAAAAAGCCGAGGGATTTTCCGTTAATGAAAACCTCTCGGCTATGTACATATTGCTATTCTGCTTTGGCGTGATACTCGTGAAAAACTCCACTAATGTCGAAATCATCAATATTTTTAAATATTTTTGGTGTTCCATAAACACCAAATTGAGGATAAAGTCTAATTGCTCCCTCATCTTCGTAAAAGGTATTATTAGTGCTTTCGTAATATGTTATCTTAATAAGCAATCTCTTAATTTGAAATGTTATATGGTATCTTATTACATTTAGATTAAAAGGAATCTCTTTATCTTTCATAATTATTCCACCATGTGTTTGTCGCCATTCTATGGTTGAATCACTTTCACAAAATGCTAAATCAATAAACACTCCATCGGGTATTTTCCCAGAATATAATTCTTTATAATGTTCATCTGGAACAAGGTGTTTATAATTCGTTGCAGAATTTAGCAATATTACATTCTTAAATGCCCATTTTGCAACTGTTTCGTGATACTCATTCAAGTATGCTAATTCATTTTCTAATTCTTCAATATTCATTAAATTTATAATATGACTTTGACAGTCGCCCTCTAACTGGCTCATCCAACCATTATTGCATTTTTTGCAAACCAAACCATTTACCAATTTGGAAAAAGGGTGTTTTCTATCCGATATAGGCATACCAAAAGAAGTAGTATGTGTCATTAGAACATCATTATCAAATATTCCGAGTTCTTTTAGTAACCATTGTGCAAAAATATGTTCCTTACTTAAATCTGTATTTTCACAAAATACGCATTTTCGATTAGCAGCCATATTAGTATTACTCCTACATATTTTAATTTTGATTTCTTATAAATTTAATTTTCTTTATGAACAAAATATCTTATTTTTCCATTTCCTCTTTGCTCTATAACACCCTTCTTTGAAAGGTTTGTAACTAAGCGTCGAGCAGATGCTTGACTTATATTTGCTTTCTCAGATAATTCTTTTATGGTCATATGACCATATTTTTCGATAATTTGTGTTACAGTTTTTTCACCCTTTCCAACTAAATCTTGTTCATATTCTTTATTTCGTTTCGATTTTTTAATAACCTCGTTGACTATTGCTATTTGGCTTGGGTTTTTTCGTCTCGAAATACCTCTGAAAAATAATTCTATCTGTTCGCATATAAGGTCAACATATTCCTTTTCTTCTTCAAGAATTGTTTTTCCAATATCTACAGAATTTAGGTCATTAAAATTCTTTTTCTGCCTTAACATCCAATAATTGATAATTTCTATTTTTCTTTCAACCGAATACAAAGAATCGTCTATTACGAGTACCATTGCTTTCATCGCCCAATCAGTTTGAGAAACTAAATATGACATTTCAAGCATACAATTTAAAGATTTTACATATTCTGAGGTCAGCACAAGAATGACATTATCACAATTTGCGATTTCTGTCATAAAATCATATATATCATCATTAGCAATTAATTGCGATTTATCACGTTTAACTTCAAATTCATCTCTTAATTGAGTTTCCAACTCATCTGCGTAAATGTTACCATCTTTCCAACAATATGATATAAATAAAGTTTGCTTAGCCATAATTATTCTCCTTGCCGAACACCAACTATACAATCGTCCTTTCATTTCATTAAATTATATCATATTGTGACAAATTTTTCTACTTCTCAGCTATGTAAAGACGGCATCAGCTTCACGCCAATGCCGTCCGTTTTACAATAAATTCAGTTTCTTGAGATAACCTACGCAGTCAATACATCCTTTGAAATAGACTTGTTTTTCCTCCAGTTCAATGAGCCTATTCCTGTTGGAAAGCACTTGTATCAATGCCGCACATTCCTGCTCGGACAGACCGCAGGGATTGTCATAGTCTATCACTTGTCTGACTTTCGGATAGAGCCGATACAGCTCATTGTTTTCCTCGGTCAGTTTTTTGTGTTCCGCATCGCTGACAGCATAGGTGGAAACACGGCTCAAATACTCTGCGAACTCTGCTCCGTATGCTTCAAAAAAGGTTTCAAAATTCAATTCCTTTGCCATATCATTACCTCCGATTTAGACCTGTTGGCTCTATTATACAGCCGCCGTTTCCTTAATACAAATCTGCAAATACGGTTATCGCTCACGATTTGCACATTTTCTTTCGGGCGGCTCATCGCCTTGCTCTGGCTCGGTGTCAATGGCAGAGGGGTCTTTTTCGTTCAAATTCAGCTCGATATTGAGAGCATTCAGCCTGTCGGTTTTCTCTTTCAGCTCCTCCTCAAAGGCAAAAGGCTTCTCAACCTCAACCTTTGCATTTTCAAGCTGTGTGACGATTTCCTCCTTTCTGGTCTTTGCGGCTGTAAGCATTACAGAAAGTCTTGACAGCTCGTTCTCAATTCGGGTTAGATTGCCGAGAGCGTCCGAGCCTAACTCAACCTTGTGCCTGCTCTTTCCGCAGAGGTTTAAACAGTAGTTTGAATTAACAGGGTCGTAATAAACCTCCAACTTGAAGCCACGGTAACTGCCGATTTCGGCAGGCTTTGACTGCGGATTTTCCTTGCAGAGTGCAAGAAGCATTTGTCCTGCGTCGGCTTTTTCGGCATAGGTCACGCCCTGCAAGGTCATCGGGCAGAACTTATCCTCGCCCTGCGGCTTGTGCTGTTCGGCAAGTGCGGTATCCGCTTCATAGCCTGCAATGCGTTCCTTATACTCCTTAATCAGCTTCGGGAACTGCTGTAAGATTCTGTCCTCAAGGTCGTAATGCTCGGACAAATAGCTCTGCTTTAACACTCTAAGCTTCGATACCTGTATATCCAAGTCCATTTTTTCTTTGAAACGCTCATCGCCTGTGGCAAGCATTTTGACTTCCGCAAAGGACAACGCCACCTCGTCCACATCTTCGGCAGAACGGACAGGGCTTTTGCTTGTCATTATCTGGCTGATAAATTTCTGCTTGCTTTCCACTAACTGATAGAGGTAGGCATCAAAGGTCTGTTCCGTTACATAGCGGTAAACTTCAACCTCTGGGAATAGGTTGCCCTGTCTTTCGATACGCCCCTGTCTTTGTTCAAGGTCAGAGGGTCGCCACGGACAATCTAAATTGTGGATGGCAATAAGCCTGTCTTGGACATTTGTGCCTGCCCCCATTTTCGGGGTAGAGCCGAGTAACACACGGACTTCGCCGCTTCGTACCTTTGCGAACAGCTCCTTTTTCTGTGCATCGGTGGTGGCTTCGTGGATAAAGCGTACCTGTTCGGCAGGAATGCCACGCTCGGTGAGCTTCCCTCGAATATCGTCATAGATGTTAAAGCTGCCGTCATTTTTCGGAGTGGAAAGGTCGCAGAACACAAGCTGTGTTGCTTTCGTGTCGGCGTGTTCCTCCCAGATACGATAGACATTATCCACGCAGGCATTAACCTTGCTGTCGGGGTCATCGGGTAGCATCGGGTCAATCATTCTCTGGTCGAGGGCAAGTTTCCGCCCGTCATTCGTGATTTTGAGCATATTGTCGATGTTCGGCTCAACAGCTCTGGCACGGACTTTCTCGGCTCGCTTGGCAAGATTAGCGACCATTTCCGTCTGTATCTCGCTCGGCTTGGTCTTGATATTGTGATAATTAACCTTTGGAACAGGGAGCTTTAACATATCGGCGGTCTGAATATCCGCCACCTCACGGAACATCTGCATAAGCTCTGGGAGATTATAGAACTTGGCAAATCTCGTCTTGGTTCGGTAGTTCGTACCCTCTGGGGCAAGCTCTAAAGCCGTGACTGTTTCCCCGAAAGTGGACGCCCAAGAATCAAAGTGCTGTAAGCCGTTCTGCATCAGCGTGTCATACTGCAAGTACCTCTGGACAGAGTACAGCTCCACCATTGAGTTTGAAACAGGCGTACCCGTTGCGAATATCGTACCTCGGCTGCCTGTGATTTCGTCCAGATAGCGGCACTTCATAAAGAGGTCGGAGCTTTTCTGTGCTTCGGTCTGGGCAATGCCGCCCACATTCCGCATCTTGGTGTAGAGGTACAAATTCTTGTAAAAATGGCTCTCGTCAATGAATAAGCGGTCAACGCCCAATTCCTCAAAGTCAATCACGGTGTCTTTCCGCTTGGTGTCGTTGAGCTTGTCGAGCTTATTCTGGATAGACTTTCGGGTTTTCATTAGCTGTTTGACCGTGAACTGCTCGCCGTTGGATTTCTGAATATCGTCAATGCCACGCTCAATGTCATCGAGCTGCTGCTGAAGCATATTAAACTGCCGTTCAAGGCTCATCGGTATTTTTTCAAACTGGCTGTGTCCGATGATGACCGCATCGTAATCGCCCGTGGCAATCCTGCCGCAGAACTTCTTTCGGTTGGCGGTTTCAAAATCCTGCTTCCTTGCCACTAAAATATTGGCGCTCGGATACAGCCGCAGGTACTCGGAAGCCCATTGCCCCACAAGGTGGTTTGGCACAACAAACATAGATTTCTGGCATAAGCCGAGCCGCTTGCTTTCCTGTGCGGCGGCGACCATTTCAAAGGTCTTGCCTGCGCCCACCTTGTGTGCAAGGAGCGTGTTGCCGCCATAAAGGATATGGGCAATGGCATTGACTTGGTGGGGGCGGAGCGTGATTTCTGGGCTGATCCCGCCGAACGTGATATGGCTGCCGTCATACTCACGGGGTCGAACAGAGTTAAAGGTATCGTTGTAGGAACGGACAAGGCGGTTTCTGCGTTCTGGGTCTTTCCATATCCAGTCCGCAAACGCCTGTTTAATCACTTCCTGCTTTGCCTGCGCCGCCGTGGTTTCCTTGTGGTTGAATACTGCCTTTTTATTGCCGTTTTCGTCATAAACATAGTCAAAGATACGCACATCCCGCAGATTCAGCGTGTCCTCGATAATACGATAGGCGGAAGCCCTCTTTGTACCGTAAGTGCTGTTCGCCTTGACATTTCCGTAATCGGAACTCTTATTCTCAATAAACCAGTCGCCGTTAATCGCCGTGTAGCGTACCTTGATCCTGCCCTCCGCATAGCTCGACGGAGTCAGAAGCTCCATCACAAACTGCTGAATATCCTCCTGCGGTATCCAAGTCGCACCGAGCCGCACGGAGATTTCGCCCGCACTCAAATCCTTTGGAATGACCTTTTTCAGAGCTTCGGCGTTGATAAGAAACTCTGGGTCTGTCTTTGCCGCCGCTTCCGCAGCCACAAGTTTATTGCGGACATTGCCCGACAGATATTCGTCTGCGGTCACATATTTTGCAGGCTCACTTGCGGGAATGCGGAAGATAACGCCCTGCAAGTCTTGAATGAGTTCCTCTTTCGGTCTGCCCGTGAGCTGCTCCATATAGGGCAGATCTACACGGGCTTTTTCCCCGATGGAGATTGCAAGGGCTTCGCTTGCCGTTTCCACAAAAGTCACGGCACGGTGGGGCTTTATCGTCCTCTTGGAGAACATATCGGCTTTCCGTTTGAAATTGCCCTCATCGTCAAGCACTTCCAGAGAGCATAGCAGGAAGTAGCTTTCATCGGAAGCAAAGACAAGATAATTTCCTCGGCTGTTGATAAGACCGTACTTTGCTGTGTAGGCGTCGTAAAGGCGGTTGAGGTTTTCCTGCTCGGTGCGTATGACTTCCTCTGGATAATCCTCGGTCTGATAGGCGATGAGCTTCCGCACACAATCCCTTATTTCCACCAAGCCTTTCACACGGCTCTCGGCGGTCATGGAGAGATTGGCAGGGGTCATCACATCGTTTTCACGGAAATAGACCTTTCCGTTTACCAGAGTGTAGGAGAAGTTTTTAACGCTTGGGTCGGCAGGGATAGCCTCGTCCTGTTCATCGGAGATTTCGTCAATCTCATACTCTGGGATTTCTCCGTTAATGTTCTGTACCGCCTCGTGGAGCAGCTCGGCAAGGGGAATATCCTTTTTCGCTTTGCAGGCGGCGTCCATCTTGCCGAAGCGTGTGCTTTCCATTACCATATCGCCCATAATCATTTCTGGGTGCTGCACAAAATAGCTGTTCATCGTAACACCGTTCTCATCGGTGTCAAGGTGTACCCAGTCTGGCTCTATATCCATTACACGGTCACGCTTCTGTAAAATAAGGATGTCGCTTGTGACTTCCGTGCCTGCGTTTGCCCGAAACGTATTGTCGGGCAGACGGATTGCTCCTAAAAGCTCGGCTCTCTGGGCAATATATTTCCGTACCTCTGGACTTGCTTTATCCATCGTACCCTTAGAGGTAATGAACATCACAACGCCGCCCGTCCGCACTTTATCCAGAGCCTTTGCGAAAAAGTAATCGTGAATGAGAAACTTCTGGGCGTTGTAGCGGCTGTCATTGACCTTAAAATCGCCAAAGGGAACATTGCCAAGCACCACATCAAAGTGGTCGTCTGGGAGCTTCGTTTTCTCAAATCCCTCAATGGCAATATTCGCTTTCTGGTAGAGCTGTCTTGCAATCCTGCCCGTCAGAGAGTCGATTTCCACACCGTGGAGCTTTGATTTTGCCATACTATCGGGAAGCAGACCAAAGAAATTGCCTGTGCCGCAGGACGGCTCTAAAATGCTGCCCTCGGAAAATCCTAGACGGTCAAGTGCTTCATACATCGCCTTGATAACAACGGGCGGCGTATAAAAGGCTGTCAGCGTGGATTCCTTTGCAGCACGGTATTCCTCTGGGGAGAGGGTTGCATACAGCTCCTTAAATTCATTTGCCCACGCCGCATTGTTCCCATCAAACGCCATAGACAGACCGCCCCAACCGACATAGCCTGCAAGAATTTTCTGTTCTTCGGGTGTGGCAAGGCGGTTTTCAATCTCAAGGTCGTGGAGCAGGTTGACCGCCGCCATATTCGCCCGAAACTTTTCCTTTGCCCCGCCAATACCCAGAGTATCCTCAGTAATGCGGTAGTTGCTGCGGTCAGCGGTAACGGCAGGGGCTTCGTCTGTCCTCTTTTTCTCTGGCTCATCAAAGCGTATCTTCTGAATGGTAATGTCATACGGCAGACCGTTTTCCACGGCAGGATATTCCGCTACGGTTTCTGTGGTTGCCACCATATCCGTTTCGGGTTGTTTTTCTGCCTGCTCCAAAAGCCTGCGGATATAGCCGATTTTCTCCACACGGTTAATCGGGAAGCCTGCATTGTTCTGGAATGTGATGTCACGCATAGAAACATCGCCGCTGATTTCGCTTATGCTTTCAATGCGATAGCGGCGGTTATCACTCGTGATTTCTTTGCCGATAAGGTCGGCATTATCCGCTTCACGCTCGGTGTCTTTCCCTGCAAACCGCTTTGGGATATGCTCGGCACTATTTAAGGTATCCGCATATTCCTGTGCCTCTTCCTCGGTTTCAAAGGTCTGGTAAATGCCGCCCACATCATAATATTGTCCGTCCTCTCCCTCTGGTACGGTGTTATCCCGTATGATAAAGGGGTCTGCAAAGGCATCTGAAGTCTGCTCTACGGTGTAGTGTAGAGGGTTTTCCTTATAGAATGGGGCAAGCTGTTCCTCCGTCACGGATACCAGACTGTCAAAATCCAGATAGGAAAGACCATTCTGTATCAGTTCTGAAAGACTGTCATATTGCGTGTACTCTGCAAGTATTCCGTCAATATAGGTTTCCATACGGAAGTCCACAAGGTTTACAGAGGCTTGGATTTCGTGCTGTTCGTCCTCGGTGGTGGTATAGGCGATTCCCACTTTAGACAGATCGGCATAGTCTGCGCCGTTTTCCTGCTCATATTCCTCACGGCAGAAAGCATCAAGCAACGCCTTTGCCTGCTCCAGTAATTCCTCCTGCGTGGGTTCTTCGGGTACTCGAAACCAGTCGCTTTCGGTATTCAAAATCTCAGCAAGGAGCGTTTCGTCTTTTTTCGTAAGCTCGGTGTGCTGTTCCAGATAGGGGATAAACACATCCCGCCCCCATTGCAGGCTTTCTATCTTTTCACGGTAGTAATCCTCTCCCTGCTTCTTCCATTCGGGAATAAACGGGCAGTTCGGGGAGAGAGAGTATTCGTAAAAGTTTTTGATATGGGAGATAAGGTCGCCCTCGCCGTCGCCAATATCAAACCGTCCCTCATAGTGGAAGTCCTCGCCGCCGATCGTGGCGGAAATTTCAAAATCCGTCTTGTGATACCAACCGATATTTTTATCTCCGCCACGTTCACGGTGCTGCTTTTCGTCCAGAATGCCAAGGAGCTTATTCCCAAGCGCAAAGCTAGGATCGGTATAGCGGTCGTTCAGCTCCCTGTCATAAAAGGCAGGGTGTTCCGAAAAGCCGATAGAGAACTTTAAGCTGTCGGGCTTTTCTTCAGACAGTGTTTGAACACTCTGCTTCTCGGTAACAACCACTTTCAAATGGTCGTTTGCGGCGTTTTCCTTCAGCTTTTCTTCAAGGTCGCCACGGCTGAATGTCTGGCTGAACAGCGGGAACTCTGCATTTTGCAGGAAAACACTGTCCTCGGAGATTGTCAGCACCTCATATTTGTCCGCACCGACATACACCACATCGCCCTCGTGATAAAGGTAGTACAGAGGGTGCAGTTCCAAAAGCTCCTGCCCGAAACGCCAAGCATTGCTGCGGCTGTAAACATCGGCAGTCTTGACCTGTACCGACTTCAAGAAATCAATGAGCTGCTGAACGGTGGCAGGGTCGGATAAATGCTGTTCCATCTGCTCTGCGGTTACATCGGCAAGGTCTGTGCGTTCCACCTCGGAGAGCAGGGCTTTTTCATAGCCGTCCAAGTCACGGATAAAATCGGACAGACGCAGGGCGAGGGTATCCCGTTTGTCAGCAGGTGGTAAATCACGCTTTGCGTCAATAAAACGCTGCCTTGCCATTCTCCTTTGGGTGTCAATCTCATATTGGGGAGCTTCCACGCTTTCGAGATAATCAGCGTAGTGGTCTTTCTCCTTTTCATTCAGATAGCGGTCATTCTTTATCAGCTCACGCAGCCGCTTTGCCACCTTTGCCCAAGAAAGCCGCAGGTCGGGTTTATCCGATGATCCGTGTTTTTCAATGGCAATGCCTTTTCCGTCGTGCCATTCGTGACCTTTTGTTCCATCTGGGAAATAGTGCGTACCGTTGCCGAAACCGTATTCCTTTTTGAGAAATTCGATGTTTTTCTTATTGTCCTCATTTTTCTGGAACTGACGGTAGATACTGTACTTACTATTCTGAAAGTTGCTTCCCCGAAGGAGAACAGAGTCAATATCCTCCTGTGAAACGGAAAAAGCAGAGGATTTTTCGTCCTCTGCTTCCGCTATCATTTCCATCTGTTCCTCTACGGTGGGGAGATTGGCTCTGACTTCCGTTTCATCGGCAATGCTGTGCTGCCCGCCCTCGGAAGGTTCTGTTAGTTGTAAATCAGTTCGCTGAGGATTACTTCCTCCGCTTGGCTGCGGATGTTGTTCATCAGCCCTACCCACTGCATCGGCGCTTTCTCTTTCAGTTCCTCCGTCACGCCCTGCTCTTTGCAGAGCTGTTTCGTCAGAAGTTCCAATCTCTGGAGTGCTGTCTGTTCGGTCTGGTAAAGATGTTCGTTGAGCCTGCCCGATGTCAGCAGATTGAGATAGGTCACTCTCTTGTGCTGCTCCAGATAATCCCTGTGCATCATAGCGTATCTGCCAAGCGGAATTTCTGGCTCTGTCGGTAATGTTAGGTCGGGAATAAGATAATCGCCCTGTTTCGTGTAAGTGATTTCGCTCATTATCATTGCTCCTTTCGGGTTGTTTTCTGCCTTTATCATACAGATTTAAGGCAGGCTGTGCAAAGGTGCGGTTTCGGCTTTTCTCTGCGATTTGCACATTTCGGACAGTCTGGGAGATTTCTCGGAGTGCCATTTCGGAAATATCGCTTGCGGCAATCCCGATGGCGTTTATCGTGGCAGGGGTATTGAAATTGGTAATGTCCGAAAAATCCTCGGTTTCAAAATATTCGCCCATATCCAGACCGCAGCGGCTCATCAGCATAAAAGCAACGCTGTTTACCGCCAGCCGCTTATAGATGACCTCCACATTGAAGTCGTCCAGTTCCTCTAAAAAGCTGTCTTTCGTACAGTCTTTAAGCTGTGCCAGATAGTCGTGCAGGTTATCCTCCACGGCATTTTCGGCGGTCTGTATAAGGGCTTCGCCCAAATCCCTAACCTCTAACTCTCCAAACCTGTCGGAAAGCCGTTCTATAACCGCCTGCTCGTATCGCTCATCCATCTGCCATATCGGAACGGGGCGGCTGTAATAATATCCCTCGTGAGTATCGGAAATGTCAAAGTAATATTTGAGGGTATTCCTGCGACCTTTCGTGTCAAACACCGCTATGCCTTTGCTGTCCTTGTTTACCCACCGCTTAAACTGCTTATTCCAAGTTTCAAGTGTGGTTACGGCAATAGCGTCGGGGCGTTGGGCGAAAATCAAGAGCTGCTCGTCAAAGCGGCATTTATAATTTCGGCAGGCAGAGGATAAGAAGTTCTGCCATGTCTGCGGATTTCTGGAAACCGCAGCCCCTGTACGCCGATACAGTTCTGTAATGAGCTGATACTTTGCAGCCATTCTCTTTACACCTCCTTTTCTTTTTCCCCATCATCAAGCAGGGGCATAGCTGATTTTATTTCTTTCCATCCTCTGTATAAAATCTTTTGTGTCATACACCACACCGTCAATCTCTGCACGGTTTTCATCTACATAATGGCAGAGGACATATTGGGTATCGCCGTTCCCATAAAACAGACGGAGTACGCCGCCATCGGGAACGGCTGCGACAATCTTATCTTCCTTGTCCTTAAAACGGATCATTCTATTTTCACTCATTTGTACCACCGCCCAGAAAGGAAATGACTTTGTTCGCCTTTTGCTTTACCGTCATTTTCTCAATCCTCCTTACCGTTCTAAATCCTTATTTTTCTGTTTCCTGTCGTATTCCTCGCACCTTTCGGCAATCTCGGCGTACATCTTTTTCCGCATTTCGGACTCATACGCTCGGTATTCCTTTGCCTTTTCGGTAGGTTTACACCAAACCGTTTCCTTATCGGCGTCACTCAAGCTCTCATAGCGTTCATCAATCATATTGCTGTATTTCTTATAGATTTCCCGTGCCTGCAAACTGTCTATCGCATAGCGGTAGCGGTTAAGGCTTTTATGAGAGCCACGGAGCTGTGCATATTCATAGAGCATACAGACGATTTCACGGTCAAGCCCTTTCTGTCCCTCGGCGGCATAGACTTCCGACAGCCCCTTACAACGCCAAGAATGAAAAGGTGCTGTATCGTTGGAACTGTGGGAAGAAATATATACGCCGTCCTTTTTTACGGTTATGCGGTTGATAAGTTCGGTACTCATTCCGCACCACCTCCCAGAAAGGAAATGACCTTGTTTGCCTTGATACTCTTTTGCAGGTCGTTGATAAGCCCGATGTCGGCAACCGTGATACCCTGCATAGAGAGAATGTCGTCCATTGTCATAGCGGAAATCGCTTTTTCATCGGAAAAGCCTGCTTCAAAAACTTTGTTCAAGACCTTGATTGCTTTCTGATTTACAGCCATTTTCTCAATCCTCCTTATCGTTCTAAATTTTGATGCTTCGGTGCTTTGACCGCCTGCGGCTCGGCAGGTATCGGCTCATAGGTCGCACCGTTTTGTTCCATACGCTCGGCAAACTCGCAGATATGATAGAGGTTATTGCCGATTTCAGCGTGATACTCGTCAATATAGCGGCAGGTGCGTTCAGACTTTTCGCCCCAAGCGGTAGTAATACGGATTTTGCCGCCGTCTGGGATACGAAACAGCTCCTTGTAATGAGGGTCGATAAAACGGATGCCCTTTTTGGCATTGCTGATATGCCTGTCAAGCCATTCCTTGACATAGCAATAACAGTAAAAGTTATAGTCGCCCTTTGTGGGATTGCAGCGGAGCAGATAGGCGTGCTTTTCAGTATCCACACGGAAGCCGTATTCGGTACAGTAGTTTCCCTTAAAGGCACTATCGGGGAAACGCCTTGCAAACGAACTCATATCGTAGCGGTTGTGCAAAAGTCCCTTGTCCTCACGAAGCGAATTGATAACCTCGTCAAACTCTGCCTTAAACTCATCAGATTTCCGCTGCGGTCTGGTATCAAACCAAGTGGTATAAAAGCCATAGCCAGAAGAAGCAAAATCTCCACGCAGATGTCCGATCACTCCCGTCTGTCCCTCAAGCTGTGTGCTTTGGGCGTAGGTGTATTTCCATTCATTCGGTGCAATCGCCCGTATTTCCATTGCTGTTTTCCTTTCTTTGCTTTTTCTCTTTCTGCTCGTCTAAAATCTTTCGGATGCAGACATCGCAGAAAATAACCGCCCCGTCCTTGTATCGGGGATAAGGACAGGTCGTACAGTCATAAATCTTTTTCTTATCGCTCACGGTCATCACGCTGCCTTTGCTTTTTCTGGGGCTGATTGTACGGCATATCGCACTCTCTTTGATACCGTTCATTCAGCTTTTCTCTTGCTTCAGATAACTGATTGCAGTAATAGCCCCAGAAATAATCCATGCCATTTTTGCAATACCAACAGACATACGGATTGGGGGCTTTGGGGTTACGACCGATCACAAGCTCGTTACTCCCGATCGTACAGCTTTCGATGATTTCATAACCGCCGTTGATGCGTTTTTCTTCGTTCATAAGCACCTCTCATTCTTTGGCATACTTACGGTATGCCTTTTCGCCAGTCGCCCGTAACTTCTGTGTGGGGCGGCTTCCCGCCAGTTCTGGGTACTTCGCCTGCAACTTCCGCCTTGTCCTGCTGACGCTCTCAAAGCTCGGCAAACCGAGATATTTGTGCTGCGTCATGATCTCTGCAAGGGGCATCGCCCCCGCATCCTTTAGGCACACATTACAGAGGGCAAGATACAGCACCATATCGTCGTTTCGGGCGTCTGTATTCTTTTCAAGAATGGCTTTTACTTTCTTTTCGATGGTTTTCAGATTCCTCATAGTTTCCTCCAGAAACAGAAAGAGGGCGGCATCTTTCAGCCGCCCCGTTCCTGCAAAATCGGGTCATTTATTCTTTCGGTTACGGAGATTGAGCCAGACTGCCGCACCTACGATAAACACCACAAGCACGATGGCAACAATCGTTTTAGCGTCCATTCCTTAGTCCTCCTTTTTCTTTCTGTTCTTAAAACCGATAAAACCAAGCGCACCTGCACCGATAAGGGATACTGCCGCAAGTCCGCCCCAGAGATACGGGTTAAAGTCGTCGCCCGTTTTCGGGGTGTCCCTAAGCTCGTTGTGCATCTGGACTGTCGTTGTCGCACCGACCTTGACCGTCGCCTGTTTGTCGGCAGGCAGGATATATCCTGCGGAAGCCTTGTCGCTGACCTCGGATACGGTATATTCGCCAATCCTCAAATCCTCGATGAAGATTTCACCGTTTTTATCGGTCTTGAATGTCTTATCATAATCTGTACCCGTCACTCGGAAAGAGAAGCCCTCAAGTTTGCCGTCTGAAGATGTCTTGACGATTTTCAGAGAGCCAGTCTGTGCGGCGTTCATAAAGCCTTTGCCTGCTTCATTTTCCACCACATAGGTCTTGCCGTTTTCCTCAATAGATACCGAATAGACCTTTTCATCAAGGACAAAGCCTGTCGGGGCTGTTTTCTCACGGACAAAATAGTTTCCGTAACGGAGTTCTTTCATCTGGTAAATGCCGCCGTCAAGCTCGGTCATTTCTCCAAGCAATTCATCGTCCTTATCAAACTCGCCGTTTCCGTTGGTATCAGCATAGACCTCAAAGACAGCTCCAGAGAGCTTATTGTCGGGATAATCCTTATCCACCTTTGTCAGCTCGATATTGCCTTTAATGAAGTAGTTGACAAGCTCGATTTCCACGACTTCATCAACTTTTCCGATGGTTACAGCGATTTCTTCCTCGGAGAGTACAAATCCTTTCGGACTTTCAATTTCACGGATTACCCAAGTTCCATACGGCACTTTGGCAAAAGAGAAGCTGCCGTCCTCGGCAGATGTTGCCGTAGCGATTGCATTTTCCTCTGTAAATTCGGTTGTTCCTGTCTGGAAAATGCCGATGAGCGCACCGCCCAGAGCCTTGCCATCTTCGTCGGATTTCTTACCGCTTACCGAGCCGTAAATGATCTTATTCTCAATGGCTTCGCCGTCATTTACGGAAATGTGGACGGTTGCGGTTTCCTGTCCTGCGTACTCAAAGACAACAGGGTATTTGGCATCGTCTTTCAGATAAGCGGAGTTTGTGCTGATTTCCTGCACATAGTAGCTGCCCATCGGCAGGTCGCTGATTGCTTTCCCGTGACCGTTCCCGTCAAGGGTAATGACCTCAATCAGACCGTCCGCAGGAATGACCGTACCGTCTGCGGCTGTCAAATCCTTTTCCGCATACAGTCCAAAGGTTACATCAAGGATTTCGCTGTTATTCCCAACACCATAGGTTTCGTCTGTTTCAAGGCTCTTTACAAGGTCGATTTCCACACGCTGCCTTTCGTTATAGAAGCTCGTGGCGGTTTCGGTAACAGCTACATTCTGACCTGCATACACAAGCTCAACGGCGTGGGTTTCTTTATTCAGCACCATTCCGTAAGGGGCTTCAATTTCCTTGACCTCGTATTTTCCCAGATACAGCTCTTTGGATTTTGCAGCACCGTCCGTACCCGTGGTAAGGGTGTCAACAACCTCGCCTTTTTCGGCTCTCAGCGTTCCGTCCAGAGTGTAAATATCCTCGGCGGCGATAATCTCATATACCGCACCCTCCAGACCGCTGACAGAGAAAATCGGCTGATACAAGCCCTTGTCGCCTGCCACGGTGGAGAACACCTCGCCAGATTTGGAAACGGTAATCGTGCCTTTCTGCGCCAGATTGGAGCGTACCACCTCAATCACGGTAATGCCGCTTTCCTCGGCAGAGTTATCCTGCACCACATCAAAGTAAACAGGCTCGGAGTTCAGCACATAGCCATAGGGGGCTTGTACCTCTACGATAGAGTAGCCCGTACCGTATTCCAAAGTCTGCGGCGTGATGAGGTCGCCGTCCGCTGTGGTATAAAAGGTATCAATGGTTGTCACTTCGGGATACGTGAACGTCATTGTCACAAGTTCGCCGTTGGGGTCATAAATCTGGAAGCCTGCGCCCGCATAGGGAATGGTCTTGCCTGTTTCCGCATCTTTCTTGACAATCTTGATATAGCTTTCAAAGTTGGCGTTGTTAATAAGATAGCGGTAGGTCTGACCGTCTGCGCTGATAAATACATCAAAAGGCTTCATCAGCTCCCGACCATCCCAACCAGAGGTCTGCTTCACGGTATAAATGCCGTAGGGCATATCCTTTGTCTGGGCAAAGCCGTTTTCATCGCAGGTGAGGACATCACGCTCGGTTTCCTTTGCGTCCTCATAGCTGCCTGCGGATTTCAGATAGACCTCAAAGGTCGCCCCTGTTTCGGGCGTTTCAATCTGGGTTTCGTCGTCATCGGTGTGCTTGATAATGGCGATATTGCCCTTGATAATCTGCTCCGTCACATCGTTTGCGGTACTGTTGCGCTCAACAGTATAAAGCTCTGGCTCTGCGCCGATATGATGAACAGTCGTGTCAAGCAGATAGCCCTCGGACGGGCTGATTTCTCGGATCGTCCAGTCATCATCGCAGATATAATAATCTGTGATAAACTGTCCGTTTTCATCTGTGGTGTAGGTGTCAATGAGTTCCTCGCCCTTGTAAATGCCGTAAACCGCACCCGCAAGGGAAGCGTCGCCCTGCGCCGTTCCTGTTTTCGCATCGGATTTCGTCACGGTCACATTGAATTTTTTAAGAATGTTCGTAAAGCTGCGGCTTGTGACCTTTTCCCACTCAATCGGGGCGGTCTGGCTTTCGGGAACGACATAGCGGATTGCCGTATCCACTTCTTCAACCACATACGGGGTATCGCCGCTGATAAGGACATTCTCAAATTTTGCGATGCCGTTTTTATTTGTCACGGCATATTCATCAACGGGCAAGCCGCTAAGGGAAGTACCGTAAAGGTGGAACTTCACACCCTCTGCCAGATTGTCCTCAGAGTTTTTGATAACCTCCAGAGAGCCACGCTTCAAGGTGTTGTTGAAGTTTACGGTAGTGGTCTTTCCGCCGATAAGGGTCACGGTCTGGCTCTGCTGCGGCTCATAGCGGTCAATGGACTGTTCCGTGATGGTATAGGTGGCAGGGAATAAGCCCTCCACGGTAATATTTCCGTCTTTGTCTGTCGTTACGGTCTTGTTGAAGTTATCGCCCTTGATATGAAACTGGATACCGCCGACAACGCCGTCCTCGGAAGTTTTCTTCAGCGCAATCGTGCCTGTGGGTGTTTCAATGTTGATATAGGCAGCAACCGTATCGGCGTTCTCAACACCAGTGACGACATCCTGCAAATTCGGGTCGCCATAAGCAATCATCTTTGCGCTTTCGCTGACTGTCGGCACTCCGTTTCTCTTTGCCGTGATACGGACAGAGCCAGAAACAGCGACGGCAGAGCTGATCGTCAGTTTATCTCCAGACTTTGACACCTTTACATTTCCGTCAGAGCTTGAAAAGCTGTAATCGGAAAGGACGCCGTTTTTATCGGTCAGCGTAATGTTGTACTTCCCGTCCTTGTAGGCAAGCTCTTTGGTAATATCATTTTTACCGCCCGACATAAAGCTCGGAATGGTGTTATGCTTCGCCATCAGAGAAACAATCTGGTCATACACCGCCCTTGCCCCGCTGTTCGCATAATTTGAGCCAAAGTGCAGGCTGTAAACCGTCTTGCTTGTCTGGCGGTATGAGCCTGTGGTTTCACGGCAGCCCGTCACAAACTCCCATACAAGGGTCTGTGTCGCAAGCCATTTTTCATCATCACTTCCAGACAGATTGCCTCTGTTGCCTTGATACCCATAAAGCAGGGCAAGCCCTACCGCCTTTTTCTGGCTTGCGGAAAGGGCGTTCCACATTTCCGAGGAATTTTTTTTCAAGGTATTTCCTGTTTTCAGCGGTACACCCGGCTGAATACAAAACGCCACATCGCCGTCCACATACATACGGTACTTGTAATTTCCCGTACCGCCTGCGGTATATCCGTTAATGACAGCACTGGAATTGTATCTCATCGCATTGCCGCTGCTGTCTGTCATAGGTGTGGGTAAAGGAAATCGTGCCTATATCGCCCGCAGCAAACGCCGTCGTCGCAGGCAGGACGGACAATGCCGTGACCGCAGCCATTATAGCAGCCGCAGCCTTTTTGAATAATCTACGAAATTTCATCGTTTACCTCCTGTTATTGTTGAGTTGATTTTTCCTTACTAACCGAAAGAAAAAAGCCGCCAGTTGGCAGCTTAAATACTTTCTTTTTTCGGATAGTTCTGGCAGTAATTTAGGGGGAGAGGTGTGGAGAGGGGGAACGCTGAAAAACAGCTATCCACCCAAATGGACAGACCTCGCCCTTGGTGTGTGGCTACCGTTCACGGTCTTTGCTCCGCTGCAAATGGCGGTTGTAGAACTCCAACGCTTTCACCACAAAGTCCGATTCCTGCCCTTTGGGTACGGATTTCGGAATGAGCTTTGTTATCCTTTCATCACGGAAAGCGGGCTTTTCCCTCTGGTTTGGCTTTTCTTCCTCCATAATGGACTGGATAACCTCGTCCGTCAGCTTATTCTCCTGCATAAACTTCTTCATTTTGATAGCCTGTGCAAGCGACGGGGTAGCGTCGCTGTACTCCATAGCTTCAAGCAGGGTATATTGCTGTTCTTCGGGCAGATAAGAGATTTCCACCGCAGGACGGAAAGCAATCCGCCTTTCATCTACCATTTGCAGGATTTCGGGAACAAGCTCGGTCAAGCGGATATATCTGCGTATTTGTTCACGGCTTTCGCCAACTCTTTCGGCAAGTTCCTCATTAGACCTTGACTTCGACACCATTGGTGTCGAAGTTAAATCACTTCGCTGTCCTTGCCTATCCATAGCTTCAAGCCGCATTTTGTAGGCAAAGGCTTTCTCACTTGGCAGAATGGTTGACCTCTGCAAGTTGCTCTCCACCATTACAATAATGGCTTCGTCACGGGTCAGCTCCTTAACCTCGCATTTCAGCGTTTCCAGTCCTGCAAGCTCACACGCCTTTTTTCTCCTGTGTCCGCTGATAAGCTCATACCGCCCGTCCTCTTTCAGCCGCACGGTGGCAGGGGTCATTACACCGTTCCGCTTAATGCTCTCGACAAGCTGTTCCATATCCTCGTCCATTAAAACCTTAAACGGGTGGTCTGGGAACTCGTCGATTTCAGAAATGGGAATATCCCTTATCTTGCTTAAAGCTGCTTCCGCACGGCTCTCGTCCGTCTGGAACAGGTCATCGTAAGCGGTCAGCTCGATTTTTGGTGCGTTGTTTCTCGCCAATCTCTGCCACCTCCTTTGCGAACTGCCCGTAGGCTGCGGCTACCTTGCCGCTTTTGTCATAGGCAAAAATACTCTTGCCCTCTGCGGTCGCTTCCACCGCACGAATAGAATGGGGGATCTCAGTGTCAAACACCTTAATCCTTTGCCCGTAGGCACTTTTGACCGTTGCCGTGATTTCCTTTGAAATGTTGGTACGGGGCATTACCATTGTCATTAAAATACCGTCTATCCGCAACTTGGGATTGATTTGCCGCTTTACCATTGACACGGAGCGAAGCAACAGCTCCAGACCTTTCGCTGAAAGGTAGTGCGGCTGTGTCGGGATAATCACGCTGTCAGCCGCCGCCAGAGCATTTATCGTTATCATACCGAGAGAGGGCATACAGTCGATGAGAACATAGTCGTAATTCTTCTTAACCTCATTCACATAGGTTTTCAGAACACGCTCTCGGCTCATAGCGTTGATAAGCCTTACCTCAAAGCCAGATAACTCAATGTTGGACGGTAACAGGTCAACGCCCTCGCCGTGGTGTAAAATACCCTGCTTCCCATCGACAGATTTATCGTCTATGATGTTCTGCATAATTGTGGAGAGCGTGACGGGCAGATCATCGGGTCTGTTATAGCCCAGAGCCATCGTTAAATTCGCCTGTGCGTCTGCGTCTATCAGCAGGACTTTGTTGCCCTGCTTTGCCAGACCGATACCCAGATTGACCGCCGTGGTGGTCTTGCCGACACCGCCTTTTTGGTTGGTTAGAGCAATCACTTTGCAATTTGACATTTGTGCGTCCTCCTTTCGCATAGATTTAGCCGCTTTGTCAAGGCGGCTATGTAAAAAAAGGTGGAAAACGCAAAAAAGCCGACTGGCTGTTAAACCAATCGGCTCTATGTATCTCTATATTCGATTTTTATTTCTCCGAAAACAATTTCCGTATTTCCTCTGTATCCCATTTATTAGGAAACAGCACCGCCATAATCCGAAAAGCATCATACAACCCTGCGATATATGCGTGGGTGGCATATTCAATATCCTGCTTATCCCGACATTCAAGCAGGCGGTTACAGATATTTCTCTGTTCTTCCGTCAAATCCAACTGAAGATAGTCCGTTTCTGCAATCCCCTCATTCTCAGAGTCCTGCTGATAAATGGTATCTGCTTTTAACAGAGGATGGATTGTCTTTTCCCTTAGCGTCTCTGTTGCTACCTTAAACAGTTCTTTAAATTCTATGCCATCCATCATAACCTCCCGCAAGCGTACTGTACTTTGAGCTTTTTTAATGGTGCGCTTGTTACTTTAAAAATCAGTTCATCAACACAATCGGTATATCTGCCCTGCTGTATGAGCTGATTTTTTAATTCCACGAGGCTATGTAACAGCAGGCGTCTTTCTTGGCTATCCAGATATAAATGGGTTTTCTTTTCTCTCATATTCAGCACCGTCCTTTCTGTTATCTTCATTATATGAAAATCCCTAAAACAGCTCAAAGGTGTAAATCTGGCAAAAAAATAAGCGTACCACCATCTCTAATGATACGCTTATCCTGTTCAATTTCTAAAAATCTGTCGCCTGCATTTTAGCAGCAGGGTGGACACTACATAGATATGTGACCTCTGAAAAATCCCTATTTCTCGTTTGTGTTCCCACACCCGATGTCTACCATTACTGAAACATCAAAATAGTTTTTGAGGTGCTTATTTCGGATTTTTTCACCCTCCGAAGTGAACATGAAATGCTTCGCAAAGTGCCTAAAATAAAGGATTTCTACGAGTTTTTCTTTTGTAGCAACACAATAGTCTCCACATGCGCAGTTCTGGGAAAGAGGTCGACAGCCTTGACTTTTTTAACATCGAAACCGTTTTCAGAAAAGTAAGAGCAGTCTCTTGCGGCAGTTGATGGATTACATGAAATCATTATAATTTTTTGAGGCTTCATTTTAATAACTGAATCCAAAGTGAGCTTATCGCAGCCTTTTCGCGGCGGATCCAATACAATAACGTCCGGCGCCTCATCTATTTCAGCAAAATATTCAGCCGCCTTTCCTGAATCCGAGCATATGAATTCCGCGTTCTTAACTCCGCTGTTTTCTGCATTTTCCCTTGCGTTATCAACCGCCTGAGGTATTATTTCAACTCCGATCAATCTGCTGACCTTATCTGCCATCGAAAGTCCAATGGTTCCTGCACCGCAGTATAAATCAAGCAGTTTCTCATTTCCATTCAGTTCTGCAAATTCTTCTGCAATTCTATAAAGCTTTTCAGCCTGCGGTGAATTAATCTGATAAAAAGTCTCCGGTGAAATACTTATTACATTCCCGCACATAATATCAGTTATTTTTCCGCTGCCCTTAAGTATTATTGTTTCCTTTCCAAGTATTACATTTGTATTATCCGGATTTATATTTAAAGCCACCGTTTTTATAAGACTATATCTTTCGGTCAGCTTACCGCAAAGCTCGTCAAAATTATAGTTTTTCGTTGCAACCAAACATACCATTATTTCTCTGGTTGCCGGAGCCTTTCTAAGATAAATATGTCTTAATATACCTTTATGCGTTTTTTCACTGTATGAGCTTACGCCATGATTAAAGCAGTAATTAACTATATATTCCGCAATACTGCAAAACTCGTCAGGCAAAAGCCTGCATTTGCTTCCCCCGATTATTCTGTGACTTCTTTTAGCGTAAAACCCGCATATTATTTTTCCATCATCCGTTTCTGATACGGGATACTGAGCCTTATTGCGGTATCCATCAGGATTTTCACAGCCAAGTATAGGCATAAATTCACAATCTATTTTTCCGATCCTTGTAAATGCGTCATATACAAACTTTTCTTTTATTTTAAGCTCTGCGTCATAGCTTATATGACGGAATGAACAGCCTCCGCATTTCGGGAAATGCGGACAATCGGGTTTTATTCTATCAGCAGACGGATTTATAATACGATTTACTATTCCATATGCATAATTTTTTAAAACCTTTACAATCCTTGCCTCGATTACATCTCCCACTGCCGTTTCGGGAATAAAAACCGCCATTCCATTATATCTGCCGACGCCGTTTCCCTCTGTTGTAATATCCGTTATTTCAATATCTATAATTTCATTTTTTTGCATAATATAAAAATTATTTTCCTCTCTCTGAAATAATTGCCGCCATTTCTCCTACATTTTTCATTCCGGATACCTCTTTCATTTTAAACCGCATGGAAAATTCCTGTTCCACAGCTTCAATAAGATTAATATGCTCTAAGCTGTCCCAGTCTTCAATATCTTCAGATGTAGTATTTTCGTTTACATTTATTTTTTTATCGTCGAAAACGTCCCTGAAAACCTCGTTAAGTCTTTTCCAAAGCTCTTCCTTATTCATTTTGTCTCTTCCCTTTCCTTTACTAAAATAACGTTATTTTTGTTCTTATATACGGATATATCAAGCAGCCACTTGCTGTCCCCTTTTTCATTTTCATATAATTCAATAAACCCAAACTGTTTGTAAAGTCCGCTGACCATAGAATTTTTCTTTGTTTTATAATAATACCCATATATATTTTTTATATTTTTCTCCCTGCATTTCTCCACAAGAGAGTCAAGCATCGCATATTCCATATCTCTTTTAAGCACCCGGCAGCTCATAAGCCATAAATCAATATGCAGATCCCCGCCTTCTATTTTCCCGATAATTACGGAAACCACTCCGTTATCGCCAAACTTATCTTCCAATCTGCCGTATAAATGTATATATCCTCTGTTCCTTGAAATTTCTTCAATTTCATTTTGAGTATACCGTTTCGTAGTAAGATTAAATTGATTACTTTTATTTGTGAGCTGAGTTATTCTTGGCAGATAAACGGCTGAAAACGGTTCTATTTCCGCTGTCATATTCAAACTTAAAAGATAGTCGCGATAGCTTTCAAACCTTGCCGCAAACCGCGTTCTCTCAGCATTTGCCTTATACATCTCATTCCTTGAGATATCGTCCTTTGAAATAGACGTAGGCTCAAAAAAACCGTTTCTGTCAAAAATCCTGATGTAATCCTCCGGAGAAGATATTTCAGGCGCACTGATATTAAGCTGCGACCTTACTATTTCTCTTTCGGCAGGATTGTCATCCGCAAATACAAAGCTTTCAGGAAGTATTCCTATTTCCTCGGCCGACGCCGCTATATTCTCACTTTTAGGTTCCCAGTTCGCCTTTATTGAAATAAAGTCAGACGGCTTTAATAATCCGTCAGGATGATTCAATCCGTCAAGCGCATTTTCCTCATCATTCTTAGAACATACTGTAAGAAGCACTCCAAGCCGGCTTTGCTCCTTAACGTATTTCTGGAATGCAAGAAAAGCTTCCCCGATTGGAGTTTCATTGCCCAATTCTATTCCTTCAGCCGTATCTTCTCCGATCACTCCGCCCCATAATGTATTATCAAGATCCAGAGCCAAGGCTTTCTTATTTTTTCCGAAAACAGATTTTATTATATTTGCAAGGTTAAACGCAAATTCAGGTATTGCCTGAGGACACATAGCGTATTTATACATATACCAATACTTAGGATCCGACCATTCCTTAAGTCCGTATTGAGCCGAAATATAATTTATATCGTTTATATAAAAATTATCATGGATCAATGCGTATTCATTAAACCTCATATTAAGACGGCTAATAAAATTAACTCGTCCGTGATAATCCCATGCGTCGCGGTTTCCCAGAGTTCTGAAAAGCGGCAGTTCAAAATTATTCTGTATAACCGGACAGTCATAAATTTCATTCAGACGATCCCACATTGCTTCAAAGCGTCCGTACTGCTTTTCAAGAGCAGCGTCAATAAATTCCTTATTCAAATTCAAATCAAAAGTATAGTCGGTAATATTTCTGGAGGTAGTATGAATAAAAATAATATCCGGAGAAAACGCGCTAAGCTCGCTGTTTCCAAACATGGCGTCTTCCCAGTATTTATTGTATTCCGACTGATAAAACTCCGCCTCGATTCCGTTTTCAAGTAAAAACAAATCAAGCACGGCTATAATATCGTCGGTTGTCGATCCTCCTAAAACGGCTATTTTCTTTTTGATTCTCTCACAATTCGCAGACAAAAGCGATTTTTTTATTTTCTTTCTGTTTTTCTTTATAAATCCGCTGTCAAACGGATAAAGAAGCTCCTTCATATCAGTTTTCCTCACTGTGTCCTGATTTGTTCTATACATTCAAAATTACTTCCGGTCGCGCTAAAGGTATTCATTGCAAAAAGAAGATCAGTTATCCCCCATTCCTTAAACTGAGAAACCGCATTCACTTCAAAATATCTCATATCAACTACATATATATCCTCAAAGGAACCGGTAAGACACGGCACTAAAGCATTGCCGTAGCTATCCTTGACTATAGCGAGCTTTCTGCCGTTTCCAACATCGGTATGAATATGAGCGACAGCCTCGTCAGTGCCCATAAATACAAGATACCAGCTTACAGGATCAACATTATCAATATTTATAAGAAGATTCCCCTCCCTTTCATTAGACATATCAGTATCATAATATGTCGTGGAATAATTATTCATAGGCTTGTAGTAAGAGAACGTTTCAGGATTGTTCTTTAAATCAGCGTCGCCGGTATATCCATAAAGAGTTCCTACATACCCTTCCTTTTCAATATGCTCGTAGCTGCTGAGCTTTGCAAACGGGACGTCGGCCTGTTCCGCAAATTCCATAGCTGCATAATAAGCGCCAAGCTGAGACCAGTGATGGTCGGTTCTCTGATAAATATCTTCGCTTTTATGCTCCATCAGGGCGCCATACGCGTCAATCGGGATAACTCCGTCAAGGTACTCGTTTATATTATCAATATTATCCTTTTCACTCGCAGTTAGATCTTCATATTTTTTAGGAAGATAATACGAAACAGGCGTCGGACAAACCATTGAATAAACATTTATCCCTAAATCCCGCTTAAAATTATTTACATATTCAGCATAGGTTTTTCCATTTGAATAGCTTCCTCCGAACAGCATTATTCCGCGGTTTTTATAGACCAGAATATTGTTGCTTATCTCTCCCTCGATATCCGGATCATCAAGAGGATCGGGTTCCTGTGTAGTCGTGGCAACAGTTGTCTGCCGCGCTTGCGTCGGCTGAGTCAAAGCAGACGTATATTCAGCGCTCTCCCCGGTTTCGGCCGGTCTTGTAACTGCCGCATTTTCATTATCCGGACGGCTGTCCTGTTTTACAGGAGTTCCGTGTATCTTTACATCCTGAGACTGTATACCGAATAAATCTCTAATCGAAGCGGTTAAATTTTTAAATGTTTCACGTCCCGGAACCGTATCGTTATAATAATTTTCGACCTCCGAGGTATATTTTCCTGAAAAATAATCTGCAAAAGAAAAATTGGGCCACTTTGCAAGCGTCCTGTTTTCTATTTCAGAAACCTCGGGACGTTTTAAAACTATAAGACAAACCGCAATAACCATAAAAGTAAGCGCGCATACTATAACGTTAATTCTCTTTAAAAGCTTGACCGTATAGCGCTTTTTTACCCTTTTTCGTTTTTTCCGGCGAAGATCTATATCTATATTAAAATCGTCTCTATTATTCATATTAGCCTCCCTTTAAAATCTGAAATATAAAAACGGATTATTAGTCGCGTCCACAAGCATTATACTGCTAACCAGTATAAGCGATAAATTGACCGCGATCTTTGAAACGCTGACTGCATATGCCGCGACCGCAGATTTTCTCGCCGCTTTTTCTATAAGCTTTGCAATAGGGAAAGAACATAATAAAGCCGCTATAATCAAATAGAGATTATTGGTGAAAGCAAGCTTTGTAAATTCGTCAATAAAGCCGTTTCCGTTTAAACCTACAAGATTTTTAAAGAAGCTACCGAGCCTGCCTAAATCTTCAAAATAAAATATACCGAATCCTATTATAATAACTATTTTATTATATATATGTCTTACAACTATCGGAATTTTTTTCATTTTCTTTTTGCCTATTATCTGTTCAATAAAAATAAACAGCCCGAAATAAATACCCCAGATAATAAAGTTCCAGCTTGCGCCGTGCCATAATCCCGTACAAAACCATACAAGAAACAGTCCTCCGTATTTTCTTCTCTTGCCGAAAATCGGAACGTATAGAAGATAATCGCGGAAAAACGTACTTAAAGAAATATGCCATCTCTGCCAGAACTCTGAAACATCCTTGCATATAAAGGGATAGTTGAAATTTTCATCAAAGTGAAAACCGAAAATTCTTCCTAAACCAATAGCAATATCAGAATAACCGGAAAAATCAAAATATATCTGAAGAGCATATAGAGCCGCTCCCAACCATGTTCCAACAACTGAAATATTCTTAAGTTCGCCGTCAAACAGCGAAGTTACGACAGCACTGAGACTATTGGCGATTATAACCTTTTTTCCAAGTCCTACAGCTATTCGTGAAATACCGCTGTATAAATCGTCAAGTGTAGTTTTTCTTGAACTAATCTCGCTTTCAATCGTACTATACCTGACTATGGGACCTGCAACAAGCTGAGGAAACAAAGAAACATACATCAGAAATTTTGAATAGCTTTTCTGAACCTCAACCTTTTCCCAGTAACAGTCAATTATATAAGATATCATCTGAAACGTAAAAAAGCTTATACCTATAGGAAGCTTTATATCCGGAACATTTAAATTCAGACCCGCAACAGCGTTAATATTTTCAACTATAAAACCGCTGTATTTAAATATCCCCAAAACGGCTACGTCAAAAATCACAGCGGAAGTAACCGCTATTTTTGAGCCTGTCCTCCCCTTGTAACGGTCTATAACCAATCCGAACAGAAAGTTGACGGCAGCGCTTATTATAAGCAAAAAAACGCAAAGCGGCTCGCCCCAGGCATAAAAAATAAGTGAAAATGCAAGCAAGACCATATTTCTGTAATAAATGCGCTTTGTCGCGGCATAACAGATAACGCAAAGAGGCAGAAAGAAATAGAGAAAGAAAAGACTTGAAAATACCATTTTGTCAGCTCCAATACATATTTTTTTCTTTTGTTCATTTATCTTTTGTTTTAATTTTTATATAATTAAATTTTACAGATAATTTTTGCCGTTTTTAACAATTATGCACATACAAAAGTATGAAAATTAACAAAAATATTGCTTATTTCAACATAATTTATTTGAAATTTAGGTCAAATTAACTATAAAATTCAACTATAATAACATTATACAACATAAATATCGTCCTTGCAATACCGCTTAAAAATTTTCGCAAAATATACAATTTTCGATTAAATATTACAGAAAAAGGAGTGACATTTGCCACTCCTTAAAAATATCATATTATTTTTTGTTTAACTTTCACAAATTATTGATTATCCGTTTTCTCAGCGTTCTCGTCGCTGATAATTCCTTTCAAGCCTGCGGCAAGACCGGCAATGCTCTGAATTTCACTTGGAATGATGATTTTTGTAGCTCTTCCGTTCGCAACGTTCGGAAACGCCTCGATAGCCTTGAATTTAAGCACCGTTTCAGTCGGAGCAGCCTGATTAAGTCTTTCAAGCGACTCAGCCTTTGCGTTCTGAACATTTTTGACAGCAAGCGCGTCGCCCTCTGATTCAAGTATTTTCTTCTGCTTAATTGCTTCTGCACGAAGGAGCATCGCTTCTTTTTCAGCCTCGGCTTTTAAAATCTCCGCCTCCTTAGCTGCCTCGGCACGCAGGATCTGCGATTCCTTATCGCCCTCGGCCACAAGAATCTTGGATTTTTTCTCACCCTCGGCAAGAAGAATCTTTTCACGGCTCTCACGTTCCGCTTTCATCTGCTTTTCCATCGAATCTTGTATTTCTCTTGGGGGAAGTATATTTTTAAGCTCTACACGGCTCACCTTAATACCCCAGCGGTCGGTAGCCTCATCAAGAATAGCCGTTATCTGCTTATTTATTCTGTCCCTTGAGGTAAGAGTTTCATCAAGCTCCATATCTCCGATAATATTACGAAGAGTTGTGGCGGTAAGATTTTCAATTGCAGATATCGGACGTTCAACGCCGTAGGCATACTGCTTTGCGTCTGTAACCTGAAAAAATACTACCGTATCTATCTGCATAGAAACGTTATCCTTCGTTATAACCGACTGAGGCTTGAAGTCAACAATCTGATCCTTTATAGAAACCTTTTTTGCAACTCTGTCAAGGAACGGAACGAGAAAATGAGGTCCCGTACTCCATTCAGAGTAAAACGTGCCGAGACGTTCAACAATATAAACCTGAGCCTGCGGTACAATTTTGATTCGTGTTATCAAAATTATAATAATAAATATTATAATTCCGAAAATGATATAGCCCATAATTTCCTCCCATTATTTAGTTATTTTTATTTTATCCTCATAAAGGGTAACATATAATTTAGTCCCCTTTATATTATCAATTTTAACAATGCTTTCCGCCGGTATTACAGAGCCGTCTGAAGAAACGGCCTTCCAATCAACACCGTTGAGTCTTGCCCGTCCTGCGTCAACTTTATTATTTATCTCTTCGATTACAACAGCCGTTTTTCCAATATCCAGTTCAACATTTGTCGGCTGAACCTTAGGCACTGTAAATTTCTTAAGAAGAGGTCTTGTAACGGTAAGTAAAACTATGGAAACCACGACAAAAACAAACATCTGCAAACCCATTCCGAATCCGCATAGGGCAATAATAAACGAAGCCAGCGCTCCGGCGGCAAACCATATTGAAACAAGCTGCATTGAAGCAAGCTCCGCTATCACCATTACTGCAAAAACTACTCCCCATACAATAAGGTGTACGAACATAACTTTCTCCCTTCACTATGTTTATCAAATAAACTTATTATCAGCGACTGTATCCGACAAAAATTTATAATTTCAGACGCTGATTTCTTTATTATTGTATCACAAATCAGATTATATTACAATATCTTTTAAACAAAAATATTTTGCCATTAAAATTTTATTTTTTCAGCAGCTTTTTTTCCGCTGATAATACTCTGTCCCGTCCAAAGATAATCCCATTCCCCAAAGCGTCCCGCATATATAATATCCAAGCTATCAAGAAAATCATGTATTATTCTTCTTGCGCTGTAAATTTCTCCGGTAAACATTATATTAGCGTACTTTTCAGTTCTTATATCTGTAAAAACAATATCCTTTTCTTTAAAAAGTCCCATTTTTATCATGTCGGAAACCGTTTTTTCTTTTATCTCATTTAAGGATACCTTAAGGGGATTATATTTTGAATAATATATCTCCGCCTGCATAGCTGAGCGCCCGGAAGGCACATTATTCTGAGATTTTATATCCGGACAATAAATCCTTGCCGGCAAAATATCTTCATCATAAATATAAAACCATAGGGACGGTGAATTGTGAGGCTTATCAAGTCCCACCGACACCATTGCTCCGGAAGTATAATCAAGCCTTTCAGCTGCGTTAATAATATTTTCCGGAACCCGCATATCGGCAATTGATTTTACAAGAATCTCTAACGGCACGGTTGATATAAGCTTTTTATATCCTACCTCCTCTCCATCGCTGAAAACGGCGCAGGAATCCTTAATAAAAAGCCTCGCAAGCTCCTTTAACGGTTTATAGCCGGCGTCTCTGCAAAACGACTCCATAAAGCTGCCATAACCGCCGTTTAAGGGATAATGCATTTCCTTACTGTAATGAACGTTGGGCGTATTCTCAGTCATTGCTCCCCGCAGAACCTCATCAATTGAAGGCGTATACATTCTGCCCTCAACCCATTTGGTCTCAAGCGACTTCGGCTCAACAGTCCAATATTTACGCGTATATTTTGCAGGGTAATTATCTGCAAAATAATTCCCGTATTGCTTTCTGAGCCATTCGTCATAATTTTTCGGCTCAAAATCCTCTCTGTCTATAAAACCCTTAATAATTCTGATTCTCTCTTCAACGTCAAGACCTATAAGGTTATTCTGAACGGGATTTCTTATCCAAACGCCTCGACTGTAATTATATGCCTCCGGTTTATGAATAATAAATTCCGTTTTCCCTTCAAGCATAGAAGTAACGTAAGGATCCTTGCTGAAATTTACGTGTGCGAACGTATCGAAAGTATATCCCTTTATTTTAAAGCTCCGGCAAAGACCGCCGGCATGGCTGTTCTTATCATAAACGGCAGCTCTTACGCCGCTTTTATTCAGCGTATACCCCGCGGATAATCCCGCCGGGCCTCCGCCTATCACTAAAATATCATATTTTTTCATAATCGGGAATATTCCTTTTTTACTTTTCGAGAAACGGCCAAAGGTCGTCAAATTCTGCCGCTTTAAGCGATCCGTCCGGCATCACTCTGGAGGCTATCCTCGGAGCGATAGTACCGAACTCCTCAACCATTACCTCGCATACAACGGGACCGTCATATCCGAATACTTCGTTAAGCTTCTCGTCTATTTCGTCATTAGAGCGTATCTTTACAGCCTTTAGACCGTAAGCTTCTGCAACCCTGCAAAAATCCGGCGTCTGTAAGCCGCTGTCAGGACCTACTCCGAGAAACCGATCATTCATATAGTTATGCTGATTATGACGTATCAGCATATAACCGTTATTATTATAAACAAAAAGCTTAAGCGGAAGCTTATAATATTTCATCGTCGCAAAATCTTGAATATTCATCTGAGTACTTCCGTCGCCGGAAAGCGCAATAACCTTGTCGGAAACGGTCGATAATCCTATTGCGCCTGCCCAGAATCCCATGCAAGAAAGCCCTCCCGATATAATATATCTCTGATTTTCCTTGAGCTTCCATGTCTGCGATACTATATTGCAAACGCTGCCGGTGTCTACCACTACATTAACGCCCTCGGGAGTATGCTCCGATAATTTCTCCGTAAAATAATAGCTGTTAATAATATTCGAATCACGATATTCCTGAAGTACGACAGGATACTTTCCGCGCAGCTCCTTACAGTGATCAACCCACCTTTTTCTTGCGTCAGCATTATAGGAGGAATCCGCTCTGTCCGACAGATTATCAATAAAATCAGACAAATCACAATTATAATTTTCATCAACCGGAACGTCTCTCTTGTCAATTTCTTTCCGATCTATATCTGCCATTACCTTATAGGCGTTTTTTCCGAAACGGTCAGGATAATATCCGATTGTTGATACTGAAAGTCTGCTGCCCAGAATAAGCATAAAATCACACTCCTGAATGGCAAAATGCGACGCTCTGTCTCCGTAGCTTCCAGGTCTGCCTACAAACAACGGGTTATCTGTCGTAATAACGTCTATTCCTCCCCTGGACGTCACAACAGGAATATTCTGCTTATCACAAAATTCCAGCAGCTTTCCCGCACTGCCGGACGCTCTCACACCAAAACCCGCGAGAACAAGCGGCTTTTCAGATTTCGCCAGTCTTTCCAACGCTTCGGATGAAATTTCCGCGTCAGTCTTTTTATCCTCCGGAATATCAAATCCCTTCATCTGTTCAGGCGCCTGTCTGTTCTGCACATCAATCGGTACGTCCAGCCATACCGGTCCTCTTCTGCCCTCCATTGCCGAATAATATGCCTTTTCCATATGGAATCTTATGCTATCAGGCGACATTACGGCCGCAAAATATTTAGTGATAGAAGATACCATCGGTTCAAGATCCAAGCTTTGAGTACCCTTCTGTCTTATTCCCGTATCCATCTGATATTGCAGTATTTTTGAATTAGCCTGACCTGAAATAACAAACATAGGAGACGAATCCAAATACGCTTCCGCTACTCCGGTTATAGCGTTTGTTGCGCCAGGACCTATAGTTACAAGACATACCCCCGGAACATCGCCGACACGTCCACAGCAATCCGCGGACATGGCTGCCGCCTGCTCATGATGGCAGCAATAAGCGTTCAGTCTGTCATTTCTTTTGAGTGCGTCCGTCAGCCACATAGCCGAGCTGCCGGATACCATAAATACATTTTTTACTCCTTTTTTTTCAAGAAAATCAAATATATATTCTGATACAGTCATTTTTTCCTCCATCATCAATTCGCAGTTATCCAATAATCTTCAGTCATAATATTCTGATAAACAGAATCCTTATCTCCGTTGATGTTCATACTTATTACAAGTCCTGCAATGGTCTCTTTAAGTTTCTTATCGGCAGGAAGCGAGGTAGTATGAATATCCGCATTTGTACATCCGTATTCTGAAAGCTTATCAAGAAAATCACTGTAGTTTACCGCCTTTATTTCAATCGGCTGACTTCCGATATTAACGTTTAACATAGAAAGAAAGCTTCTTGCATCGTTTGCGTTTCTTACACAGAATATTATATATCCGCTGCCGCTGAGCTTTGATATAAGATTTTTAAGAAACCCAAACGGGTTATTATATGAATTCAGCGGACGTCCTACAATTATAAAATCAAATTTATTATTCTCACTTGAAATCAGCGTTTCAGGATTACCGCATATAACCTCGTCGGCAATACTGATATTATCCGCATAATATTTAATATCAGAAGTATAAACTTTTGAATATAAAACATCCGCGCCATAGCTTCGGCAGTAATTTTTCATTTCCAGAACAGGAGTACCGCATTTTACATCAACGGCCAATATACTTTTACCGTTTTTATTCGTTATATCTATATTTTCAAAGGTAAAATTAATATAATTACCGGTATCCTCCCATGCGTCTACCCCAAAATATTTTTCTCTGAAAAATTCTCTGGAGCGTTGACTTATAGCTAATCGTTCAGGAGGCAAAGCTTCCTGATTATGATCATGATGAACAAAGGTATCTCGGCAGAGAATCAGTTTATATCCGGCTCGGCGTACTCTGAACGTAAAATCGTCGTCTCCGAAATCATGCATAAAACCTGCGTCGTATAGTCCTACCGTATCAAATACTTCTCTTCTGTATAACGCGGCTGTAGGAATAAGTCTTATTTTTTCCTCCCATTTAGCAGGGTTACTTTTGTTAAACAAGGCTGCTTTCATCTGCATTTCTTCCGAATTATTAAAGCCGCCCAGATTTTCCTGCTGATAATTGCTTACGTTAGTAGAAGCGGGACATATCATGCCGATATTATCGTCGCTTTCGGCGCAGGTAAGCAGGTTATCGAGCCAACCCTCGGTTACTATAATATCGTTATTAACAACCGCTATATATTTAGTATTAAGTCTGCGCAGAACATTATTGATTGCATAAACGCCTGTAATATTTTTGGTGATACGAATTATCTGTTTTTTGCGGCGCTCCACGCTTTCAAAAAAATCTATTAATTCATTATCAGCAGTACCGTTATCCATTAAGACCAAATCATATTCTCCGCGGGTATATTCAAGTATGCTTTTAACGCAGTTTCGCGTCTTTTCAAGCCGACCATATGCCTGAACAACAATAGACACTCCGTTATTTTCTTCTCCGCATATATAAGCTCTCGCCTTTTTATAGTGAAGCTCCGGCAAAGGCTTTTCAAGGTTATCAGAATTTATAATTATCATTTTCATCTCCGTTCGGTTAAAAGAGTGTATCTGCCGTCTTTCAAATAAGCAATATTTCCGCTATAATCAAGCTCTAAAAGCTCTGTAATTATATCCTCGTAATATTCAGACGATGTTATTAAAATAAGCTCGCATTCATTTAACGCTTCCCTTGACGGCCGCTCCACCGAGCGATTCATTCCCGGTATATACTTTCCGTTCAGGAAAATATTATTATCAAATAAATGCCTTATCCTACTTTCATCGTCATTTATCATATTTAATATGTTTCTGGCTCTTACTCCGATGCCGAAAACGCCTATCCTATTATAGCCATTAATAAGGTCGCTTAGAAGTCTATTATCAGCCTTTTTCTTTGCCGAGAATAAACCGCAGGGCAAAGATTTTTTAAGCCATACGGTTAAATGAAAACCGTTTCCGAAACCTTCCTCCAGATTTAAAATCTCAAAGCCAGAACTGTAAGCCAGTTGAGTCAAGCTTTGCGGAGTAAAATAATTTATATGCTCAGGAAATATATCACTGTATGAAGCAGTATCAAAAATTTTCTGTCCGTTAGGAACATTTAAAAGCATAATTCCATTATCGTTTAAATTATCATACGCAGAATCCATAAATTCTCTTAAATTTTCAATATGCTCTAAAACCATCAAGCAAGTTATACCGTCAAATTTCCGGTCAAATACGGTACTATTTCCAAAATACCCGTTTAAAACATTAAATCCACGGTTTTCAGCCGCCTTACATAAACGTCCGGACGGCTCTATTCCAATACAGTAATTATACATTTCCGATAATATTGAAAGCATATCGCCCGCCGCACAGCCTATATCAAGCACGCTGTCATTATCATCGGATAATTTTCGCATTCTTTCAAAACAATTATGATAATAGCCCATAAGCTTTTCAGGATAACCTGAATCCTCACCCGGTTCAGGCTTATAAATTATATTATAATTACTGTAATAGGATTCATTCAAAAATGATTCAGTCTGTATATGACCGCAGCCGGGGCACCTATATATTTTTATATCAGCTTTAATTTTTTCTACAGGCTTATTATAAAAGCCTGTAACGTCAGTAATATTACTCCATATCGTATCATATAAGCCGGCTTCCGAGCCGCATACTCTGCATATCATAGCTATTCCTTCCCGTTAAATTTCTACAAGCTGTCAATATAGCTTATAACGTCCTTTTCCAGTTCATAATCGCAGTTATCAAGGATATCAATAAGCTGTTCGATATTAGAGCAGCTTACAAGAGCGGTTCCTTCAAGAGCATTTGATGTAATATATCCGCTGACAACCGCCGTAGGCGAAACATTTCTCTTCCCGCAGTATTCTCTGATATAATCAAGCCTTTTCAAATTGCTTTCGGTGACAATACGCCGCTTTAAAAACTCGTCTATATTTTCCAGACCTTTCGTTATTGCTTTCTGAAAAAAGCCCTTGCATTGAGAAGTATATGCCATTGCGAACATTCCGCTTCCTGACATATAGGAATATAATTCACTGTCCATATGCGTAGTGTTGGGATCGTCCCACATCTCATACTTATATTCCGCTAATGACCACCACGTCTGAACGGTACGAAAAGGCTCCATTCCATGCTCGACCGCATAGGCGTTCGCCCTTTTAATTCTTTCCGTACTCCAATTTGACGCGCCGATTATTCCTACCCTGCCCTTTTCTTTTAAATACTGCATAGTCTCAATAATTTCCTCTGCCGGTCTGTCCGGTTCGTCACGATGGAGAAGATATATATCTATATAATCTGTCCTTAACGCCTCAAGGCTTTCACAAAGCTCCTGACAAAGATTTTCTTTAGAAAGATTTATAAACCAGTTCTTACCCTCGTTTCTTACTCCGCATTTTGTAGACAAGCAGATCTTATTTCGATTCCCTCTGGAATCCAGCCATTTTCCTAAACATTCCTCGCTTTTACCTCTGCCGTTTTCAACCCATTCATAATAATTTCTTGCAGTATCTATAAGCGTGCCTCCGTTTTCATAAAAGCAGTCAAGCATATCAAAGGAAAGAGTCTCTGAGACCCTTGTCCCGAATCTGCCTGTTCCAAGACCTATTTTAGATATTTTTGTATCATTTATATATTTCATTGTTAATCAGTCTCTCCTTAGGTACGGCATATAAAACCGTTTCATTCAGATTCATATAGCTTCTCAGAAAAAAGCTGTGATCAGGTAAAATTTCCTTTATTTTCAGCGGAAGCCTCCATAAATCATCAGGCTTATGATATACTGCCGCTGCAATCAAAGGCTTATACTTTTTAATAATTTCAATCGCTCCGTTAATCAGCTTTTCTTCAAATCCCTCTACATCTATTTTAATAAACGTCGGCTTAATATTATACTTTCCGCATATATTGTCAAGCGTATCCGCATAAACCTCAAAGCCTTCCTTGCCTATCAGTGAGTTTTCGTTCAAGTAATTTTTCATTCTCAGGATCTCAGGCTTATCAGATAAGGCACATTTTATAACGTTTACGCGGCAATCGGCTGCCTCGTTCATTTTTTCTATTCTTCTGTAATTTTCGGGATCAGGCTCAATAGCTATATATTTTTCATAATTCCCGCTGCTGTTTTCAGTAAAATATCTTAATATGTCTCCTCGGAATGCTCCGCAGTCTATAAATACCTCGTCCGATATTTTCTTATAAATGTCATAGGCAAAATATTGTTCTTCTATAGGAAATGAATTTATGAATGAATCATATTTACCACAGGCAAATTCAATAATATTTTCATATATTTCTACTGATAAATCATCGCGAAAATTGTTTTTCACCAAATTAAGCTTATCCTCATTGATTTCTCTCCATTTATCCGGTAAATTGAAAATAAGAGGCTGATTTTTAAACAACTCGCATATATCTGATATTTCATAAATACATCTGACATCAATATAGCCTAAATCATTCAGATATTTTCTTATACCCTGATAAAATTTCCTGTTTAGCATGCAAACTATAACGATACATTCGGAATTTCTGCATTCATAAGGCTCCGAGATATTTATACTATTAAATTGCATTCCATGCTTATTTCTGTCGGAATCAAAAAAAACAGAGGGCTTGATTCCGTTTTCTAAAAGCATATCAGAAAATACCAAACCGCAGAAACCTGCTCCGTAAATAATGATTTCGCTTTTCTGTAATTGACTGTATTTAAGATCTGAAATCATTTTTTTTATACCTTCACTAAAAGTAAACCTGCATTTCCAGCCGGTAGTTCTTCTGAATTTATCTGAATTAAACGAAAAGCCGGGCTGAGAGCTTTCTCCGAAAATTAGGCGGCTTTTATTTCCGGCAATATTGTTCGCAATCCTCAGATAATCCCGAAAAAGCAAATTCTGACCGGAGCCGACGTTATAGACGCCTTCAGCCTGCTTTTCTATAGCGGCTATCACCGCGCAGGCCGCGTCGTCAGCGCAAATGAAATCATAGTGTTGATTTCCGTCGGAATAAAATTTTATATCTTCTCCCTTTATCATTTTATACAGCGAGTTCTGAAGCATCTGTCTTTTATCCGGAAACGCTCCGAAAACACTGTGAAATCTAAGCTCTGTCAGAATAACGCCATTTGCAGATTTTTTCAGACTCTCATATAAATAAAGCTTAGCTCTGCCATAAGAGGAAAGTGTGTTATTATCCGTTACATAATCCTCTCCGACATTACCGTAAGCTCTGCCGTATTCCGCCTGACTTCCTATAAGTATGATCTGATCAATACGGCATTTTTCCATTATATTTTTTACCTGATTGCCAAGTGCGACGGCGCAAGACATATTTATATCTTCATTATTTCTTTCTTCCGCTCCGCTGCCGGCCCACGCTGAAACGATAACCGCTTTATAGAAAGAAACGAGCTTGCCTGACCGACCAATGTCGCTGCCGAATATATCCCATTCAATAAAATTAATATTCTTATTATCAGTTTTTTTTCGCCCTGCGGCGTCAATACAATAGCCCATATTCAGAAGATTTTTACACAGGCATGTGCCAATCAGACCTGAAGAGCCCAACAGCAATATATTATTCATAATTAAACCAATCGTTCATAATAAATTCACCGCTTAAAATAAATTTTTCTATATATATGATTCCACAAAGCCTTACAACCTGCCGCATAAAAAGAAATCATATATTTTCAATAAAGTGATTTTTATATTTATTCCAATACTCCTTATACACAAATTCGTAATTATTATCAAAATTTAATTGATACATTCTGAAAGTAACCAAAAAATTTTTAGGCTGCCATAATTCTACATAAGAATACATATAATTCATTCCCAACGCCTTCATTACATTACCGCTTCGAATATTATCAATATCATGCGTTGCAGTGATATATGACATACCGTCTTTTTTTACCTGTTCAACGACTGCGCTGCACGCTTCCCTTACAATGCCTTTATGCCAAAGATTTTTCAGTAATCCATAACCAAGATCGTGGCCGACTTCTGTACTTATATTAACATAACCAACAGGAATATTATCTTCCTTTAGGCAAACAGCATATCTGTAACCGCAAGGCTGTAAATAAGCCTTAGCGTATCTTTCATCATAAAAATCCTTTGTTTCTTCAATTGATTTTAACGGAAACCATGGCAAAAACGTATTAACTTCAATATCGCTGAAAATTTTAAACAAAGCATTCAAATCGTTTTCCGTAAATTTCCTCAATATCAATCGATCCGTTTCAAGTCTAGGTGTATTCATTAACGCCTCCCGTTCTTCATAAAAATAAAGGATGCTTCAATTACAAAATCGTTTACGAGCAATAATAAATAAAAGACAAATGATTCATATACGAACGAAGATTAAATCTGTAATCCGGATTAAAGCTCTTTATGATCATAGGAACCTCCCACAAATCCCGCGTTTTATGGTAACCCGCTGCGGCTATCAACGGTCTGAAATTTTTTATAGTATTTTCAGCGCCCTTTAACGCTTTAATTTCAGACCCCTCGATATTCATCTTGATATATGTAGCTTTTCTTCCTTCCAACGCCTTGTCTATCGTTATTGTATTGACACTTTCGTTTCCAATATCCGCCATAAAGCTTCCCGGACCTTTGAGAGAATAAAAAGTTTCTGTTCCGCATTCGTCATAAACGGCAGCGTTGAAAATTTCAGACCTTTTTCTTATATCTAACGGCAGTCCGTCAATAAACTTATTTAAAAGCTGAAAATTATACGAGTCCGGTTCAAAGCCGTAATACCTTTCAAAAACGCCGCCGTTTATTTTCAAAAAAGTTTCCATACTTATACCGTTAAAGGCTCCGCAGTCAACAAAGCATGCGTCTGTTTCATTTCTATAAAAATCCTTCTCAAAATACTGGCTTTCCTGTGTAATCGTCGGTACCTCTGTACTATCGTCAATAAGTCTGAACCTTACTATCTTTTCATAGGTTTCTTTTGAAACATCATCGTCAAGCAAATCATATACATGAGTTACGTTATCCCTGTTTTTAAGCATTTCACCTATATCAGAACAGGACGGTAGGTTATACGGATCTCCATGAAAAAGGCTGTGACATCTTCTGAAATATGTATAGTCGATTACGTTTCTGCAGCCCGCCTCGCTCAGTCGCCTGTGAACCCCGCTGTGCCCGCCGATTCTCAAAGCCTCTTCAAAGCTTTTGCAGTATCTTTTGCCGTCGGTATTAATGGTAACTATAACAAGCGCGTCCGCTCCAAACCGTGCGGCGATATTCTCCGGAGAAATAATTTCAAGCCCTTCGCAGAATTGACCCTGCTTTTCCGGCTTGCCGTCGGCAAAGCAGACAGGATAAATACCTGCGTCATTCAGATACTTCAAAAACGCTATACCTGCGCTGCCTGCGCCGTAAAGAACAATCTTATTTATCATATTCCCAAGATCAGATTTCATTTTTTCTATGCTTATTTCAATTTCAGATCTTATTTTGTCAAATTCCTCGTAAATACTATCAATACGGTTCATTATTCTTCTCCGTCAAGAATTAACTTTATTGTTTCCGCAACGCTTTCAGCGTCAATTCCGTAAAGCTTATTAAGATATTCCCTCGAACCTGTAACAGGAGCGAATGAATCAGGAAAACCAAGCTTTACAAGTCTTGCATGAGAACCCGCGCCGCCTTCAAGAATTACATTTCCGACAGCGGATCCAAGACCTCCGTTTTTACTGTGTTCTTCAAGTGTAAAAATAAAGTCATATGTTTTCATGCATTCTTCAATAAGCTCCCTGTCAATCGGCTTGATCGTAGGCATACTGTAAAGAGAAATATTTATTCCTGATTGTCTCAGCAGCTCCGCAGCCCTGACGCCGTCCTTCAGCATAGTTCCAGCAGCAAGCAAAACCGCCCTTTCTCCTTTATTCATTTCTATTGCCTTACCGATTTTAAAATCTACAGGTCCGCTATGCACCGCAGGGTCAACGCTTCTTCCGATTCTTAAGTAAACGGGACTATCAAGCTTATATGCGGCATACATAGCCGCCTCCATTTCAATTGGATCGCCGGGGCATATAACAGTCATATTCGGCAAAGACGTCATAAGCGACAAATCGAAATATCCGTGATGAGTAGGTCCGGCAGGACCGTACGCATGACCGCCTCCTACTCCTACAAGCACTACCGGATTTTCCTGAAAGCTGACGTCAAGCTCTATTTGCTCAAAAGCACGATATGTCATAAATGATACAACATTATAGATAAAAGGCTTCATTCCCATAGCGGCAAGACCGGCGCCGAAGCTGACAAAATTCTGCTCCGCAATACCGATATTAACGAATCTATCCTTGTATTTTTTTTCAAATTCCTCAAACACCGAAAATCCGGTATCGCCGATAACGCAGATAACCCTTTCGTCCTTTTCAGCAATTTTGTCGAGAACCCTAACAAACGTATTTCTCATGATTCAAGCTCCTTTAAAATAGTTTCAAGCTGTTCATCGTTCGGCGATTTGAAATGCCACTCCAGACGGTTTTCCATAAACGACGCGCCCTTGCCTTTGATTGTATCGGCGACTATTACCGTAGGAGCCGAAGGCATTCTTGCCGTGGAGGTCATAAGCGCCTTTAGAATCTGTCCGTAATCGTGACCGTTTATTTCCTGAACATTGCAGCCGAAGCTTCTGAATTTCTGCGCCATATCTCCCATATTCATGACTTCAACATCGCTGCCGTAGGACTGAAGCCTGTTTCTGTCTATGATAAGCGCCAGATTTGACAGACTGAAACGAGCGGCGCACATCGCGGCTTCCCATACGGAGCCCTCGTTGCATTCTCCGTCGCCCATAAGAACATACACGTTTCCGTTATAACCCATGCACCTTTTAGCATAAGCCATGCCTATACCGACATTTGCCCCATGTCCAAGCGATCCAGCCGACATTTCAACTCCCGGAACAACATATCTTCTTGAATGCCCCGCATAGTTTTCACCATCGACAACATGCTTTTCAAGATCCTCCATCGGTATAATCCCCTTGTGTGCAAGAACCGTATAAAGCGACGCGGCAATATGCCCCTTGCTCAGAATAAATACATTTCTGTTAGGATCATCGAGATTTTCCGGGCTTATATCCAGAACTCTCGTATATAAGACCGATAATATATCTATCGAGGAATATCCTCCTCCGATATGTGAATCCCGCGTTCTGTGCAGGATTTTTGCAACATCTTTTCTCACATTCAAAGCAAACTGCTGAATATCCCTGTAATTATTATCAGACATTACTTACTCCTTTCATATACCTGTTTATAAAATCCAATGCAATAGCTCTCACGCCTTCACCGGATTTCTGACGCATTGTAAATTCAGCAGACATTTTCACAGTATCCTCAAAGCTGTAAATCGGTCTCCAATCAAGCATATTTTTAGCCTTTGTACTGTCAAGCTTTAAAATATTAGTTTCAATAACATTATCGAGGGATCCGCTTATTTTATAATCCGCTCCGCTGAATTGACCGCACAGCAAATCCGTCGCTCTTTCAACTGTAGCAAACCCGTCAGGTTCCGGTCCGAAGTTAAAGGCAGACGAATAATCCGAATCGGCGTTTCCGCTTTCATACAATTTCTGAATCAGAGCCAGATACCCTCCCAGCACGTCCAATACATTCTGCCACGGTCTTATAGCCTTAGGATTACGTATCTCGGCTACGACGTTCTGCGAAAAACAATCTAACAGATAAGGAAAGAGTCTGGTAAGGTTATAATCTCCGCCTCCTATAACATTGCTGGCTCTTGCCGTAGCAATAGGAATATTAAGCTTACCTCGCTCAAAAAACGACCTGCGGTAGCATTCGGTTATTAACTCCTGACACGCCTTGCTTGTAGAATAAGGATCCTGAGCGCCCAATACCGAATCCTCTTTATAGCCTAACGTGCTCTCAAGATTTTTATAGCATTTATCGCTTGTTACAACCAAAACCGCTTTTACCGTATTTGTTACCCTTACCGCTTCAAGCAGATTAACGGCTCCTATAATATTGGTATCAAATATGTAATCTGTTATTTCAGCGCTTTTATTAAGGGTTGAATGAGAAGCGAAGTGAATAACTATTTCAGGCCGGACCTCGCATAAATAATTCCTTATACATTTTCTGTCCTGTATAAAGCCTAAAAAACTTCCCGCCATTTGAGGCGAAGCCTGTGAGAAAAACGGCGTGCTCTCGCTTTTTTCAAGCGCATAGCCGTATACCTCTGCGCCGAGCTTTTCAAGCATAAGCGACATCCAGGTTCCCTTAAAGCCCGTATGACCTGTCAGAAGAATTTTCCTACTTTTAAAAAATTCCCTTTCAAACATTATCCGCCGCCTTTTTCTCCCAATTCGGTGAAAATTCCTCCCCAACCTGAATAAAAGACGTTCTTTTATTCCAATTGCAGTGCGACGACTGATAACATCTGCGGCACGGCGAATCCATACCTGCCGTATTTACATTTTCACGGTATTTCTGATATTCCGGAGCGTTCCATACATCCATGAAGCTCATGCCGCCGTCATATTTGAAGAATTTAACCGGAGTTGACATACAAGGTCTTACATATCCGTCGGAGCCAAGGAAAAAGTCTCTCCAAGCTACAAAGCAGTCCTTGTGCATATTATCTCCGGCTATATCCTCGCCGGCAATATGCGGAAGCTTTAAAACTATTCCCAACTCGTCTCCAAGCCTGACCGCTTCGTCAAATATACATCTGACTTCGTTCTCCATTCCCCATAGAGTTTCGTGCAAAAGCTCGTTATTGAATACGGTAAGATAAACTACCTTTACCTCCTCTATTCCTATTTCAGCCGCAAGCCTTACAAGATCCGGCAATTCCCTTATATTTGATTTCATAGCGCAAAAAACAAAGTTTATCCAAGGATATTTCAAACCCCTTGCTTTTTTCTCAGCGACTATATCTTTCAGATCCGACGTAATAATCTTCAGATCAGAACCTCTTCTTATTCTTGAATTAGTTTCTGAATTAGCTCCGTCTACGCTTACCGCAAAAACGTCCACGTTATATTTAAATATACTTTCCTTGATTTTTTTCAGATTCATTCCATTAGTGCAGAAATACTTCCTTGCGCTGTGCCTGTCGATAATCTCAAGCATTTCATTAAAATCAGGATGTATGGTAGGCTCCCCCCATCCCATCAGCGTAACCTCTTCTATGGTGTCCATCATAGGTTCAAAGGAACGGAATATATCCATATCAAATGATGTCAGCTTAAAATCGGCGGCGTTTCTTCCGCACATAATACAATTCAGATTACAGGCGTTAGTCAGCTCGAAAACAAGTCTTCTCGGATATGATTCAAGTATCGTTTTATTTTCTCTGATCTCATTTAAATTCAATTCTGTATTTTTTTTCTGCTTTTCTGTAAGAGGCTTTCCCTCAAAAAGCATTTTTGTCTTTGCTCTGATTACCATACCTCAATCTCCATTCAATAAATTTTTACTCCCATTTAATCCACGGGGCTTTATTTTCATCAATCAGGCTGTTCAATATATTCTGATCCCTCAATGTATCCATACACTGCCAAAAGCCGTTATGCTTATAAGCGGAAAGCTGACCGTCAATCGCCATGCTTTCCAAAGGTTTTTTCTCAAAAACAAGATCAGGATCGTCGTTTAGATAATTAAAAATTTCCGGCTCCAAAACCATAAAACCGCCGTTTATCCAACCGCCGTCCTCCTTACTTTTTTCTGTAAATCTTCGGATTACGCTTCCGTTATCAATATCCAGAACTCCGAATCTTCCGCCGGGCTGTATTGCCGTCATAGTGGCATATCTTCCGCCCGCCTCATGGTGGTCAAGCAGTCTGTTAATATCCACGTCTGAAACTCCGTCGCCGTATGTAAGCATAAATCTTTCGCCGTGAATATAATCCTTTACTCTTTTTATTCTGGCGCCTGTTTGGGTATTAAGCCCAGTGTCTACCACAGTAACTCTCCATGGCTCCGCTACGTTATTATGTATGATCATTTCATTTTTATTAGAAAAGTCAAATGTCACATCAGAACGATGAAGATAGTAATCAGCAAAATATTCCTTTATCACATATCCCTTATATCCGCAGCAAATAATGAAATCATTATATCCGTAATATGAATAATATTTCATAATATGCCAGAGTATAGGATTACCGCCTATTTCAATCATAGGCTTCGGCTTAAGATGGCTTTCTTCACTGATTCTCGTACCTAATCCGCCTGCAAGTATTACAACCTTCATAATATTCTCCATTCATTAGTAGGCGCATTGACCGTCAATAATAAATACTTTATTAAGAATAACAGTATCGCATACAAAAAACAAATTTTATTTACAATATAAAATATATATCGGCTGAAAAGTAAAAAATTAAAGACGGTTTTATTTAATTATCAAGCAAACTGCATGGAAGTATTTTACTGATTTACTATTTTTATATATCATAAATTATTAGCTTATTATTGCCTTTTTTAATTTTATGTGTTAAAATGTAATCTGTAACGCAAAACAGGAGGCAGCAATGAAAAAGAAAAGTTTATTGAAAAGAATTGCCGTAATAGCTTTAGCGGCGATTATAGTTATTGGTTTTGTGCTTCTGCCGATACTAAATCTGAGCTGATCGGAGGAATACAAATGTCAGAAAAAAAAGATAAGGATTCATATGCAAGAGATACTCTTGCCTTCTCTGTTCCGCCGGAGCATAAAAAGCGTCCGCGACAATCTGAGAATATTCAACAACAGCAGGATCAAATGCATTATCAGCAATATCCTCAGGGGCAGCAATCTCAGGGACAGCGGCCTCAAGGACAACGACCTCAGGGACAACAAACACAGGGACAGCGGCCTCAAGGACAGCGGCCTCAAGGGCAACGACCTCAGGGACAGCGGCCTCAGGGACAGCGGCCTCAAGGGCAACGGCCTCAGGGACAGCGGCCTCAGGGGCAACGACCTCAGGGACAACGACCTCAAGGGCAACGACAAACGCCTAAAAAAAATTCTCAGCAATATTCGGCCTCTTCAAAGCAAAAGGCTAATAAAAGGCGTAAAAAGGGCGGATGCCTTAGTAAAATCTTATTCTCACTGCTCGGCATTGTGGTCGTCATATTCATTATATATTCAGTAATTTCTTTATCACTGATAAGCAAGGTAAACGTTGTTGAAAACGGAGAAAGAAACGAGCCCAGCCACTCTCTTTACACTTCGCCGTCCGTAAGAAATATTCTTCTTATAGGCACGGATTCAAGAGGAGAAGACAGAGGAAGATCCGATTCAATGATACTTATGTCAATAAACAGCAAATCAAATAAAATTTCATTGGTATCATTAATGCGAGACACATATGTCCAGATCCCCGGTTATGGCGGAGACAAGCTAAACGCTGCATATTCATACGGAGGTCCGGAGCTTCTTATGGACACTATAGAAGAAAATCTGTATATTAAAATAGACGATTATTTCACAGTGAATTTTATCTCCTTCGCCAATATTGTAGACGCTGTCGGAGGGGTAGAGATTAAAGTAAACGAGGACGAGGCGGACGCCATAAACGTTCTCCTTGACAGTCCGGAAGGAAAAACTCTTTTCGGGACGCCGGATGAAAGCGACTACTTAAACGGAGCCGGAACCTATAAGCTCAATGGAAAACAAGCGCTCTGCTATTCACGTTTAAGATATGTGGGAAATGCTGATTTTGAAAGAACTGAAAGACAACGAACCGTCTTGACTGAAATAATTAAAAGCGCAGCGGTCATGAATCCGTTCAAGCTTGGAAGCGCGGCTAAGGACGTTCTTCCGTCAATGAACACTAATATGAGCAAATTAAGCATGTATCTGCTGTCCCTTCGCGTCCCTGCTCTTATCATGGGTTACGATATTGAAACTCTTAGAATACCGGCCGAGGACACCTACTGGGGATCTACAATAGACGATCAATCTGTACTCGAAATTGATGTCGAGGCAAATCTTGATATAATCGAAAAGGAGTTATATTAAATAAAAATGCTGTTGGGGCGTCCTCCGTAAAGGAAGGCGCCCCAAGGCTTTGTATCTCAAATAAAATATTATTGCGTTTAAACAGTGCAGCGGATTTAATTTTTTTATTTTCGCAAATCGGACATAATGCCCGTTCCTCATCATTCATCCCTATATTACCCATTCATTTCAACAGCTCATCCGTTAAGCGTAGAATTTCTGGTGCAAGGCGTTCCCGTTCTTTTTTCGTGATACAAACATAAAGGGGGTAAGATATGCCTACCCCTATAAGTCCGATAATGCCCACAACTATACCAACCGTAAAGAGTGTATCTCCCCACACCATACAGCAGCTCATACCAAAACCCAAAATCAAAGAGCTGATAATGCCGACTACCAAGGACACAATCGTTCCTTTTCTTGTAACGCTTGCGTCTAAACGACGCAGTTGTTCCATTTTGTTTTCTTCTTTCGGAGAGTATTTCTCCCGAATTTGTTTTATTTCGGCTCTGTCTTTTGCCGAATAGGTATAATTGTATTGATTTTCATTATTCATTTTAGGAACTCTCCTTTTCAAGTTGATGTAATTGTTTTGTAGAATGATCAATCATATAAATTGCCATAGCAAGTACGATTACACACACCGCCGCCCCTGTGCAGGCAGTCATAATCTTTCTGAAATTTGGACTGTTTCCCTCGCCAAAGGCTGTAAACATAGCTGTTTCAAGAGATAACATTGACACAAAGGCTGCCACAAGGTTGATTATCTTTGAAGCAGATATAACAGGACTGTTATATTTTCTGTATCGAATCAAATTAACTACGGCAGTTGTAAAGACAGTAAAAGTATAGGCTGCCATTGAGATAGTCATGATATAGTGATAAGTAAAGCCTTTATTTTGACTTACTATATAAAACGCAATAACAGATAAGGTAATATTCATCAGCAGTAAAATAATTCCGCATAAACGGTAATTTAAGTATTCCCTATAAAGATTTTTACCAAGGCTCTCATTCCGACTGTTCTTTAAAAGTAAAAAACGCATTGCAGCAAGCAGTAAGTAGTAACCCGACAAAGCGTAAAACCATACGGAATGGTTGATGAAACCAAGTCCAAGCTGCATTACGGCATATAAAACATTTATCATAAAAGAGCCGTACAGGGATATTTTTACACGCAAGGCTGCATCTGAAAAATATAGTACAGCATATTTGTTTTCCTGCTTTATTGCCCTCGCTTTTTTATAAAGAACGGGCGCTTTCGCACAAAGCACGGTCATCGTATAAGCCGACAAACCGTATGCTGCATACTGCACAGCGGAAACAAGCTTTTTTTCCGTAAAAGCGTATAGCAGCATAACTGCCGAAACAGGTATAAGCAATAGTATAACAGCAGTATGCGGAAACAGTATTTTAAAAATAAGTCGTTTCAGCTTTATCATTTATTACCCTCCGCATTTTTACCGTAAATGTGCTGCCTTTACCCACCTCGCTCGAAACAGATATTTCACTCCCCGTAATATCAACAATGCGTTTGACAAGCGCAAGTCCCAAGCCGTTGCCTTGTGAAGCGTGAGAAGTGTCGCCCTGATAGAACTTATCAAAAATATGCGTTCCCACTTCTTTTGATATGCCGCAGCCCGTATCTGTTATAGTCACGACAGCATTATCATTTTCCGCAGTCAGTGAAAGTGAAACGCAACCGCCTTTTTCGGTAAACTTAATAGCATTTGAAAATAGATTGTTCCATACAAGGCTCATCATTTCCCTGTCGGATTTTACCATAATGCTGTCCGCCATATCCGTGCCGATTTCAATACCTTTTTTCTCCCACAATTCTTCAAAACCAAGCAGACATTCGCAAAGCTGCTCACCTAAGTCGTAAACAGAAGTTTCGGGGAATATTTGCTGATTATCAAGCTTATTCAGCTTCAAAATATTGGAAATCAAATCATTCAAACGATGCGTAGCCCCCGTTATAGCTTTTGCATACTCTTTTCTCTTTTCTTCGGGCAGGTCTTTCTGTGAAAGCAAAGTTGCATAATTTTGAATCACTGTAAGCGGCGTTTTGATTTCGTGAGATACATTGGCTGCAAAATCAGTACGCAGCGTCTCAATGCTCGACAATTCCTCCGCCATTTTATTGAAGCAGTTAATAATTTCATTGAATGTATTATCTGTTATAAAGCCGTCAACTTCGGGAATACGCACGGAAAAATCACCTTGCACAATTTTATCCGCTGCTTCCGTAATCTGATTCAACGGCTTGGTTACAGTGAATTTTCTTCGGACATTATCTATAACAGTGAAAAGAAGCGTCAGTAAAATCACATTTCCAAAAGTCAGTTTGGCAGCGATATCTATATTTTCCGCTGTATAGGTAATTCCCATATTAGAAGAAAACACATTCAAGAACAAGGACATACAGCAGGTAACGGTAACGGAGATCAGCGAAAAAAACATAAAATATTTCCATATTAAACGCAAAATTCTTTGAAAGGTATTCTTTTTCATTTGATTACCGCCTTGTATCCAAGTCCGTGAACGGTTACGATTTCAAAATCATCACACCCCGAAAATTTATCACGAAGCTTCGTCATATACACATCCACCGTCCTCGGTCCCGACGAAGTATCGCTGTCCCAAAACTCATCCATAAGCTGGGAACGGGTAAAGGTTTTTTTCGGATAAGAAAGAAGCTTATATAAAAGATTAAATTCTCGCACTGTCAAAGAGATTTCTTCTTCACCCAAACAGGCGGAGCGTTCCTCTGCGTTTAATATAAGATTGCCAACCGTCAATTTTTTACTCACTGCGATTTTGGCTCTGCGTAGTAATGCTCCAATTCTGAGAAGCAGTTCGTCAAGGTCAATCGGCTTTACCATATAATCATCAATACCCACACGGAAGCCACGCTGTTTGGAAGCGAAGTCATCACGGGCGGTCATAAAAAGAATAGGAATTTCCTCATTCAGTTCACGCACCGTTTTTGCAAACTCAAAGCCGTCAATCTGCGGCATCATAATATCTGAAATTATCATATCGAAAACCGTTCCGCCGTACATTGCGTCATAGGCTTCATTTGCTGAAAGACAACCGAGTGTTTCATACCCGTTTTGACCAAGATATGCACAAACAGTGCGATTCAGCTCTTTGTCATCCTCTACAACTAATATTTTGAACATAGTGATTACCTCCTCGCACAGTTTTAATGTATTATAGCATACAAATGTTAAAGTTTTGTTTGTGTTTTCAAAAAGCAGGAAAGAAAGCGGAGTAAAACCCCACTTTCTTTTCATTTATTTACATTTCTTTTGATTATAATGCCGACGGCAACCGCCGCAGCCGTTGCAACTGTTGCGCCAATCCCGATAATCCACTTCATCATTAACAAAACCTCTTTATCTTTCTCTATCACTCTATCCCGCCATTATATCAAAATAAGCCGTTTTTCTGTGTCAGACGAACTTTTGCTTCTTCAACAGTTTCTCCATCTTTGGTTAAAAAGTGATCAACGAATTTATCTGATATTGCATTGAACTCATTGACAACACCATTTTCAATCTTTTTGTATCCTCCAACAACACCATTTTCAATTTTCTTATATCCACCCACAACGCCTTCTGCGATTTTGGCATTTACAGCTACTAATTTTGACTTTGCCATTTTTTCACCTCATTAACCTTTCATAATATTATCGCTGATAGCGATGATTTTATTTGCGTACTTTTTGCGGCGGCTGTCAAGTATGCCCTTGTAAATTGGATAGTTAACGATTGCCATAAGCATACCGATAACACCAATTACAATACCAGTAGTCATTGTGTTATCCATACCGATAGTAGAGCCGACATCGGTCATTACAAGGCTCATACCGCCGCCCATAATCAAAGCGCCGATAGAACCGAACACATAGGAGAAGATGTTAGCAGGCTTTTTCACCTTGCCGTCCAACTTCTTCAGTTCGTCAAGCTGAGTGTGTTCCTTTTCAGTGTACTGTATACGGATTTTCTGTACGAGAAATTCTTGGTCATTTTTGTTCATGGTGAAATACCTCTTTCTTTTATTTGATGTCTGTATTTTACTGTCCTGATGTTTTTGAAAATTTTAAATTTTGTTAGAGAAATATTAAAATGAAGTTTTAAAAAAGAACAGCAGAGATTTCTCTCTGCCGCCTCGTCTTATAAATAAATGATTTCCCGCTCCCCCGGACAAGCCCGTATGTTATACACCACCATTTGGTCGTTCGCCTTTAACTGTCCGATAACTCCCTGCATTCCTGCCATTCTTAACCGGCTGAAAAAACATTTCTTCCGCCTGCTCCTCAATATCAGCAGGATAGTTGTCAACCTGCAAGATGTCGGCAGATTGACATAAAACACTCGATTATGCTCTTTAATGTATCGCAGACGTCACCGTTCCCAAATACCGGGCGAGTAATAATCGTCCTGTTTTTCATATACCAAAGACCGTCCTTCTCATCGTAAATATGCCTTTCCATTATGTAATCTTCCAAATATATTGATTTTCCTACAATTTTAATCATATCGGCTGATTACAAAGCCGAAGGGAGAAGTTACTTCCTTATGCAGCTTCTCCCAAAGTGTCTTTTTATTTATAGTCATCTACATCAAATACCAGGTTTTTGAAATAATATCGACGGTCATCATCAGTTATTTTACGGATAACCCTTGCAGGATTTCCGACTGCAATAGAATTATCAGGAATATTTTTTGTTACAACGCTTCCTGCTCCTATAACGCAATTGTTCCCAATTGTTACCCCCGGATTTATAACCGCATTCCCGCCTATCCATACATTATCTCCAATGATAACGGCTATGCCGTATTCATAGCCGGAATTTCTTGAAGCAGGATGAATCGGATGACCGGCAGTATAAACGGATACATTAGGAGCAAACATTACATTATTGCCAATCTTAACCTTACCTACGTCAAGTATTACCGTATTAAAATTCGCGAAAAAATTATCTCCAATTTCAATGTTTTTGCCGTAATCACAGTAAAAGGGCGGTCTTATAGTAATATTCTTTCCGGCTTTCCCAAGAATTTCTCTGATAAGCTTTTCTGCGCCTGCGGTATCGTTCGGCGGAAGACTGTTATACCGATATGTTTTCAAGGCATTTTCCATGCTTTCTTCAGGAAGACCGTCCATCCACGCTTTATATGGAAGACCGGCCAGCATTCTTTCTTTTTGATTCATATATAAACCTCTGTTAAAGCTTTCTTTTTTCTTCCTCAAGAGCCTTAATCAAATCGTCTATCGAATTTATATTGTCCTTACCCGTCTGCGTCCTTTTTTGTGCGGTATTTTTTCTGACGGGTTTTTGTGAAACTCCTGAATTTTGCTGCTGTGGCTTTACCGCTTTAAACGCCGATGTCCTACCGGATATATCAGGTTCTACAGCTTTTTGCGCATTAACATCCTGATTTTCGTTTTTCTGGCTTAAAGCCGCCTTAATCGCCGCCAGCTTTTCGCTCACGTCGGGATTAGCGTTTTCGGGAACAAGAGTGGACTTTCTCATTACCGGAGCGTTAGGCTTTTCATCAACAGCCGCCTTGAATCTCTCTACGGCAGCCTTCGGAACCGTCTGATCCATATGTTCAGAACGTTTTTTATCAGCGGCCGGCTTACGTCCGAAATTCTGCGCAATTGATGATTTTTTACGTTCAAAATCATCTCCCGGATTAATATCCTCTTCAGGATTAAATAAAGGAGATGTACTGCGACTTTTTACCGGCTTTCCGTTAAAGCCTTCAAATTCACCGCCGCTGCCGTCTTCTTCCTCGTCTTCCTGATAAGTATCCTCATCGCCGTCGGCTTTTCTAATGGAGATAATTTTAAAAATAAGAAATGCCAGAATAATAATGCAGGGAAGAATCATTCCGATCAAAATTCCCGGAATACTTTTCAGAAAACGAATAACAGCTCCAAGATTATGACTTTCCGTCGTACATTTTGCTATAACGTTTTCTTTTGATACGTCCACCGTACTTTCCGGTGAAGAATCAAGCGCCGCACGGTAAACGGTACTGTCAGTGTTATGTACTACCTCCTTGATTCTCATAACGTCTTCACGGCCGCCGTTTTTAAAGAGAATAACATTTCCCTCGGTAAGAACCGTTATTCCGTCCTCGGAAGCAATAACAGCAGATCCCTTTTCAATTTCCGGCTGCATCTCGGCAGTTTCCATTATATATATATATCTGCCGAACATTTTTCCGGATACTCCGCCTGAACTGAACATATAATTTATGCTCAAAGTAAAGACAATCGCAATAATCATTATAATTGTCAGAACTACGACGCAAACGGAAACGCCGAGTCTTTTGTTCTTCGCCATATTTTTTTCCTCCAGAATATTTTCTTATTTTATTATAGCATATAAATTTATAAAATACAATTTTATTTTCATTTTTTTCTCATATTTTTTTAACATGAGAAAAATAAAAAAATACCCGGTAAGGGAGACGTTACATAAAGAAGTAGCAATGAACCAAAGTCAATAAAGTGGGCAAGAAAAATCAGAAAAAATTGAATTCAGCTTGAATAGGAGTCAAGCCGTTATTATGAGAATGAGGTCTTACCGAATTGTAAAAGCCGTTAATGTATTGAAAAACAGCAAGGTTTAAATCCTCAAGAGAAGAATAAGTCTTACGGTTAACTTCTTCCTTTTTCAAGTATTTGAAAAAGCATTCCATAACAGCATTATCATAAGGATGCCCCTTAGCTGAAAAAGACTGAATCATGTTCAGATTGTCCAGTTGTCTGCGAAATTCCGCTGATGTAAATTGACTGCCTCTGTCCGTGTGGAATATTATACCTTTGGATTTACCTCTCGCTGCAACAGTCGCATTAACGGTATCTATCGCAAGCTTGGTATCAATTTTATTTGATAATTTGTATGCAATCACCTTCTTGGAAAACAGATCGAGAATTACGCATAAGTAATAAAATCTTCCTGCTGCTCTTATGTAGGTAAAGTCGCATACCCACGCCTTGTTTGGAGAAGTCTGATTGAATTTCTGAGATAAAATATTTTTGCATTCTCCATCGGAATCCGATTTTGATTTGTGTTTAAATGGCTTAACAGCGCTCATTTTGGGTAAGTTCATACTCTTCATCAAACGGTACGCTCTGCCGGCGCTGATGTTTATGCGATAATCGCGCTTAAGACAAATTTTCATTTTTTCAGCGCCAAAACGCTTTTTGCTCTTTGCGTAAAGCACAAGAATACATTTGCGCATATGGCGGTTTTCCTTTTCGATGTTTTTATTATATCTTACTTGTACACTTTTTTAGTATATATCCACAAATGAACAATATTCGAGCAATAGCTAAAGAAATATGTTTCGGGACGAGACGGAGATTGAAGCGTAAAAGAATACAGAGCCTTTGCCGAAAATCAAGGCTCTGTATATCTTTTGTATGATTTTCAATAACAGGCTATCTAATCAGCCTATTATTTTCAAGATAACTGTCAATAGCTTCCGTGTCCGATTCATCAACAAATAAGCCGTCATGCACAGTCCCATTTCCTGCGCTTTTCCGTACAAACTCCATAGAGTTTTCAAACTGCTCTGTATCCATTGAAGCCGACTGCGTAAACGGGTAAATATCAATTCCCGTAAGATCGTAGCTTTCCAAAAATGTACCGATAATCATCGGTGCAGTATGCCACCAAATGGGATAGCCGATTAAAATCGTGTCATATTCGTCAACCGATTCGGGAAGATTTGCGATTTCGGGACGTTGATTTTCATCTCGCTCAACTTTTGCAAGCTCGCCCGTTTCGTTGTAATCTTCGGGATAAGGCGTTAAAGGCTCAATCTCCAAAAGGACGCCGCCTGTCTGCTCTGCAATATTTTCAGCCATTTCTTTGGTGTTTCCCGACCATGTGAAATAGGCGACTAAAACATGATTTTCATCAGATGTCAGGCTTTCCGTTTCTGTGGTGTTCTCAGATTCTTCCGGCGTTTGTTCCGATGATTCCTGCATACGTGCAGTTTTAGCAACTGTTGATTCTTCTGAAATTTCTCCCTGCTCGGCTCCGCAGGCGCAAAGAGCTAATCCCATAGTCATAGATAATATAAAACAAATTATTTTTTTAAGCATTTTCAGTTCCTCCTTACAGGCATTCCATTAAAATCTGATATATCTCCGTACTGTCCAAAGCACGGGGATTGGTTTTTATGATATTCGTGCTGTCGGCAACCTCTTTCAGAAGTTCCTTTGTTATCGGTACTGTCGTTTTAAGCTGTGAAAGCTTGGTCGGCAGTCCGCACTCACGGATAAAGCCTTCGAGCGCCGTAAGTCCCGCCTCAGCATTACTTTCACCGAAAACTACATTTGCAAAACGTGTGAATTTTTCCTGTGTATCATTCAAAATATGCCGATAGTAAACAGGCTGAATTACCGCCAGTCCCTCGCCGTGATTGCAGTCGGTATATGCGCCGAGCTGATGCTCTATCTGATGCGCTTGAAAATCAGTCAGCCTGCCGCATTTGAGTATTCCGTTTTCAGCCATTGCGCTGTTCCACATGAGGTTGCTTCTTGCTTCGATGTCGTTTATATCCGCAAGCAGTCTGCGCATATTAACTACAGTATTTCTCATGACGGCAAGCGCCAAATCATCCGAAACATTATATTTGTCTGAACTTCCGAAATAGGTTTCCATAGCATGGCTTAATGTGTCAAACGCTCCCGAAAATACTTGATTTTTGGATACGGTCAGCGTATATTCGGGGTCAAGCACGGCAAATGATGCCTGTGTTCCAAAAAGCGGAGCTTTCAGCTTCTTGTCTGTAAATGTGATAACCGCACCACCGTTCATTTCCGAGCCTGTTCCCGAAGCTGTGACGATTGCTCCCATCGGTATTCCTGCCGACGGAAAGCTGCCCTTTGAATATTCAAGCTCAAAAATATCCTCATCAAGAGCGGCTTGTGCGGAAATCACCTTACAGCAGTCAATAACGCTGCCGCCCCCGACAGCAAGAATAAAATCAACGCCATGTGTTTTCGCAAGCACCGCTCCCTCCTGCACCTTTTCATAGGTGGGGTTTGACATAATACCCGAAAACTCAATCACTGTTTTGTCCGCTTTCTTAAGAAGCGTCATAACCTCATCATAAATTCCGTTATGCTTAATTGAGCCGCCGCCGTAAGCGAGCATAACCGTTTTGCCGTACTTTTGAAGCTCTGCGTTAAGCGCATCGTCTGCACTGCCCTTCCCAAAATACACCTTTGTCGGGTTAGAATAAGTAAATTTGTTCATTTGGATACCTCCGTTTTTATCTGATAAAATTGGTTAAGACCTTTTCATTTGTCGGCTGCGGTACGCCGTTTTCTTTGCCAAGCTCTATACATTTGAGCAGCCACGCCATATTTTTTCCGATATTGTACATCGTCATAAGTCCCTCTTTGTCCTCTGCAACCTGTTCGGGCTGTGCGCCGTAGACATGATTCCAGTAGGTTGAGGAAACAACAGGCATAGAGCAAATGGTAAAATACTTGTTGATGACATCAAACGATGCCGTTGTTCCCGCACGTCTGGCAGACAATACTGCCGCCGCCGGTTTAAATGCAAATGCAGAACCGCAGGAATAAAACGCCCTGTCCATAAATGACAGCAACCTACCGCTTGGGTGGGCGAAATAAACAGGAGAGCCAAATACAAAGCCATTAGCATTTTTCGCTTTTTCTACAAATGCGTTTACCTCATCGTGAAAAATACATTCTCCGTTTTCTCTGCATTTGCGGCAGGCAATGCAATCGGAAATCGGTTTGTTTCCGACAAAGATTTTCTCGGTTTCAATGCCATTCTCGTTTAAGGCTCTCGCAACCTCATTCAATGCAATGTTTGTACAGCCGTTTTCCCTTGAACTTCCGTTTACAAGCAATACTTTCATCAAAGTTTCACCTTCTTTCAATTGCGATTTGTTGGCTTATGTGGTATAATTCGATTGTTTCAATCGGTTTCTATAATCGATTATACAATGCGGTTGTAACTGTCGGTCAATAGGCAAAACAAAAAAATCTCGTGAATTTTTAGTGATTATCTTGTGAAAAGGAAAGTGATACATATGTATACGATGATGCAGGTTTGCAGGGAACTGGATATGACTTATCAGACATTGAAATTTTATTGCAACGAGGGACTTGTCCCGAACGTGAAACGTGATAAAAATAACCGCCGCATTTTTGACGAAAAAGACGTAAAATGGATTCATGACCTTTCGTGTCTGAAAAAATGCGGAATGAGCATACAGGAGATGAAAGAGTATCTTGCTTTGTGCCTTGAGGGGGAGTCAACGATAAAAGCACGCAAGGAAATGCTCGACAAAAAGCAAAAAGCCCTGCGTGAAGAAATAGCAGAGCTTGAAAAAAGCATTGATTATATTGATTGGAAACAGAATTTTTACGATGATGTACTTTCAGGAAAACGACCGTATGTAAGTAATCTGATTTCTGCGAATGAGAATGAATAGCAAAGTGGAACTCTATCCTTTTGTCGATGTCGGTACACATTTGTGTGCCGGATTTTTTAGTTGTCCAAAACGCCGGTTACAACTGAAGACCGGCTGAATGGAATATGATTTTGCGACGACCCCTTTTTCGGAGAGTGAGCAGAACAACGCTGCGGTGAGAGTCCGGGGCAGGGATGGAAAAACGACATTCGGATCAAACGGCAAAATACAACACGAGAACGGCATTAGAGATGTCGTATGCTGTAACGAGTGGGGAAACTGTATTGACAGTTTCCAATCAAATCGGCAGCAAGCGCCGATTCCCCTTTAGTGAGAACCCTAATACCCCTTGAAAAATCAAAGAAAGGACTGATGTTATGAATTAAGTAAAAAGCAAAAATCTTTTTATCGAGTGAGCGAGAAGGAGAAGAAAGCCATTGAGCGCAATGCAGAAAAATGCAGGCTGTCCGTGTCTGAACATCTCCGTCAGCGAGCCTTGGGATATATGCCGAAAGCTGGTGTTCTTCTCTTTCAGCGACAAGCTGGTCCCTCTTTGTATCGTCTGCGAGGATAAAATCACAGCGGATACGGAGACAAAAATTATCGCTTTGATTGATGAAATCACCGAAGAATTGATACTTCCAAAGCGTGAAAAGGAGGCGGTGTGACGTGGCTACAATCGGCTTCTGGCCCGTTAAAAACAGGCTAAAGGAAGTTATCGACTATGCGGAAAATCCCGATAAAACCATCGACAAAAAGTATGTGGTTCGGTGAACTGCAATACCTTATCGACAACGAGGAACAGGAAATGTATGATTTAAACCTGTTTCTGAAAAATGTCCGAAAATATACAAACCCCGAAGAACTTACCGCTGAAATGCTGAACGATTTGATTGACAAAATTTTAGTCCATGCTCCCGACAGGAGCAGTGGACAGCGTACCCAAAAGATTGAAATTTATTACAAGGCTGTCGGCATTATTGAAATACCGGATTTAGACGAGTGCTTCACAGCGAAGATGAAACAGAAAGACAGTAAAATGACGGCGTAGCTTACGCTACACCGCCATTACATAACTTACTTCTTTATGACTACTCTCCATACGAAGGGCGCCCCAAAGCCGGGTATTTTTCAAAAGTGAAAATATTAATTTCTTGATCCTCCGCTTGAGCTTCCCATTGCTGACGCACCGCTTACCGTACCGGTTGTTGCGTATCCGTTATCATCAAGCGTTCCGGAAAATGTTCCGCCGCTATAAATATTGTAACCGTCAATATCCATTGATCCATAAATAACCATTCCGTTTAAATTCATATCGTCGGGCGCTTTCAAAACTCCTATAGTATTTCCCGACGAGTCCGCAACGCTTATTAAATTTCCGGCAGAAATAGCGCCGCTGCCCGTAATATATGTTTTAGACGACGGATAAACCGCCATATCTGAAGAGCCTATACCGAAAAATACTCCTCCGGTATGATTGAACGACGATCCGTTATCCCCAATATCAAATATACCGTTTCCTCCCCCGGTAGGTCCGCAGATTATTGTAGTTCCGCCGCTTATGTTCAGGTTTCCGTTTGAATCAACTCCATCTCCCTCGGCTCTGACAAATATATAACCGCCGCTTATATTAAGAATTCCACTGGAGGTATTCATATTGCCCTGTCCCCAGCCTCCGGGATTAAAATTTCCGGAACCGTCTCCGCCTGCGGCGTTAAGTCCGTCGTCTGACGAAACTATTTTAATCGTACCTCCGTTAATCTCGATATCATAAGCTTCAAGTCCTTCATAGGAATCAGTTATGTTAATCATTCCGTCAGTCACTGTAAGATTATTATCGGCATGAATACCGTCGTCGCCTGTTTTAGCAATAATCTCACCGCCGCTTATATTTATATCCGTACCATGAACGCTGTCATCAGTTGAATCTATATTAAACGTACCTCCGGCTATATTGATAGTTCCTTCTATTACAGTTCCTGAATCGTCTGTACATCCGGCCTTAATACCCTTTGCGCTTACATCGTCCGACGCCGCCGTACTTCCGCTTCCCCAGCTTCCTCCCGGCTGCTGATTTCCGCTCGAGGACTGCTGAGCTGTGGTTTTAATTTTAAAATCTCCTCCGTTAAGGTTCATAAGCTGCGAGGCATGCATTCCATCAGAATATGCCGTAATATCGACCGTTCCTCCGTTTGCAGTTATATAGCCTTTCCCTGAAGACGTATCTGTCTGCGTACTTTTTATTCCGTCCCCGCCTTTTGCTTCTATAGTAATATTGAGATTGCTGAAATCCGTATCAGATGAATTGCCAATTGTTACCGAGTCCTTTCCTCTTATTCCGTCGTCTGCGGCGGTAACCTGAATCGTACCGTTATTAATTTTGATATCATCCTTGCTGACAATTGCATCCTGATAGTTTCCGTTGACTATAAGCGTACCCTTTCCCTTCAAAGTAAGGTCATCCTTGCTGTATATTGCCCCTGCGTCATCATCAGCGTTTAAATAAGCTGACGAGCCGTCTGAAATTGTATTTACAGTACCCTTTTTAGCGGAAATAGAGCATTTATCATCGACACTTGCGATATAAATCGGCGAAGTCAATTCGTTTGTCAGCGACATTCCCTCAAGTGAAAGTTCCACAGTAGCGTCAACATACTCTGTTTTATCTACGTCTACTATAATTTGACCGCCTTCCATTTCACCCTTAACAATGTAAGTACCGGGCTGCGAAATAGTTACCACACGGTTTTCGTCGCTTAATTCCATACCTGTTCCCTCAATAGAAATTGACGAACCGTTAAGATTTATATTATTTTCATCTGAAACGGGGTTCTGCATAACTATTCTTCTTACTGCGACAGCGTCAAATACATTTACGCTTCCGTCGCCGTTAACGTCCGCGTCGCCTGACAGACTGCCGTCCAGTCCCACCAGAAACTTTTTCAAAGCGCTGATATCGTTTGCGTTTACTGCGCCGTCCCCGTTAACGTCCCCGGCGAGAGCGGCTCCCGCGGTTAAGTTTTCTTTTTCCATACCGCTTAAACAGCTTGCTCCTGCCGCAAGCGTCAATGCGGTTACGGCTGATAAAACCTTAAATCCGCTTTTTTTATTAAGCATTTCCAAACTCTCCTTTAATCATTAAATAATTTCTGTTTATTTTATAAATTCATTATAGTAATAGTTTCTTAAATTAGTCTTAAATAACCAAGACATAATATTTTATGAAAAAAATTTGTTGATTTTCAACAAAGGGATATAAAATAATCCCCTGAAATAATACGTTATTTCAGGGGCGGCACAATAAGCATTTATATTTATCAAAACGATTATTTATCATATATCTGATCGTCATATTTGTAAAGTATAAGAGTAACGTTTAGATTACCGTTCAGGGTTCTTATACTGTCTATAAATTTTTTCTGATCAATATTATTTTTTAGCTCCAAACTGTAAACAAGATCAAACAAGGTTCCAAAATCTACTGTTTTTACTCTTTTTAAACGCCACGCTTCAGTATATTCATTAAGAACATTATCAAACAATCCCTGATAATTCAGATTTTCAGGTACGGTAATTTTGAGCGTCATTGAGGAAGTTGACGAGGCTCCGAACCTAACCGCATTCAGTATCAGCATTAACGCGCCTATAAGCAGAAGAAAAACAAACGAATAGCCTATGTAACCCAATCCGCAGCCAACGCCTGCGGCCATTGAAAAGAATATATATGCGATATCCTTAGGATCGCCCGGCACGCTTCTGAACCTTACAAGCGAAAACGCTCCTGCAAGTCCAAGCGCCTTTGAAGTATCGTTAATAAGAAGTATTATCAGAGACACTATACCTGGCAGCATAACTAAAGTCAATACGTATCCCTGCATATAGCCTTCCTTTTTGTGAGTGAATTTATACAGAACACTGATTATAAAGCCTATTGCCGCCGCAGAAATAATACATCCGGCAAATACGCCGAAGTTGGTTTCTGTTCCTACTATTGAATTAAAAATATTAAGCATATATACCGATCCCCTTTTCTTGATTTATATGATCCAAAACAAAGCTCTGATACGCTTTTCCGTATTTTGAAAAACTTGTCTTATATACCCCGAGCAGGGATAGCTGTTCGCTCAACCAGTATGGTATCGAATTGCTGATTTTTATTTCCATCAGTCTTTCATCAGGACGAATAATTCGCCTGCCATAGCATTCTTTTCTTAACGACAAGTCATATCGTCTTTCAGTAAGCTCTCTGTCAAAGGTTATACGGAAATCCTTATCAGCTTTTCCGAAAAACGCCATTCTCTGATAGCTTATATACTGAGCTTCGGATATATCATATTTTGTTCTGAACGCGTCTATTTCATCAAGCACCTGATTAGTTATATATTTATCAGATAAAGGTCTTTCTCCCGTTTTTATGTAACAATCTGCTTCGTCAAGCGTCATAGTAACCCGTCTTTTCGATACGATACCGCCTATTTTTTTCTTTATTTCAAGGAATACCCTGTCGCTGCCGGACGCCGGAGAATAATAGCTTCGCAGACGCAGCTTTTCCTTATAATACGGCTTGGATAACGACTCTCTTATAAGTGTGCTGTCGGCCGTGTCATAATATATATTATAAATGCCGTATTCATTACCGTTTTTACAATATTCATCAGGAATCATATACGCTTCAAGCATTTCAATTAATGAATTAAACTGATACATTGAAAGCCTGAATTTAATTTCTTTTCTCATAAAAGTATTGATAGCCATTATACTTAATCCGCAGATATTGCAGATTTTCCTCCCCTCATTGTTTTTTATATTATATAAAATCTTTCTTAAATTAATCTTAAAAATATGTAAAATAATAAAATCCTCCGGCATAAAACCGAAGGATTAAAGCTTTAAATATTTTTTAGCGTAAATTCTTGAAATACTCGTTTGTAATCGCCATCCATTCTCTTATATAATACGTCGGCATAAGAACCGCATTAAAGAAATCTGTTTGGGCATTTATAGCCGCGGCGTCATATCCAAAGCTTTCCGCAATATATCCGGCGCGGTACTGATGAAAACCGTCGGTTATTATGGCAATCTCGCCGCTTCCGTTTCCTCCCAGCAGAGCAACTGAGTTTTTTATATTTTCAAGCGTATTGACCGATTTATCTTCCGTTAATATCCTGCCCTCATCAATTCCTTTATCAACAAGATATTCTTTCATGGCCTGAGCTTCAGATATTTTTTCGTCCTCTCCTTTGCCGCCGGATACAATACACACAACATCTTCATTTTCATTAAGGTATATTACCGCCGAATCAAGACGTCTTTTAAGCATTCTGCTTGGAGTATTTCCGTTGACCTTACATCCAAGAACTATAACCGCGTCCGGATTTTCGGGCTTGTCCGTCTGTGCCTTTATCATAAAAAAAGTCAGAACAACCGCATAAATTACAATCGCCGTTAATATTGCGCCAACAAATAACAGCAATACCTTTCCGGAATTATATTTCCATAATCCGAAAATTAATCCGATAAGCTTTTCATGAAAAATCGTTGCGGCAAGCAGTAAACCGCAGATAATTATTCCGGCAATATTTCCCGGATTTATTATATTTGAAAAAATCGGAAGCACAAAAAATCCTGCGGCAACGATTTCCAATATAACGGCAATGCTTTTAACAGACATATTAACACCTCATTAATAATATATCATTAAAATGTTTACTTGTCAATATTTATATATTTTCCCCGGACTATTGACTTATAACTAATGATATTTTATAATTGACATATAAATTTTGTTAAACAGGAGTATAAAAAATGGAAGAAAAGATTTACAGGATCCATATGGGAAAGGCTAAATGCGCCGTCGATCTCGGAGACGGAAGTGAAAGAGGAGAATATGTCAATCAGGATTATATTCTTCACAAGCTGGGAAGACCTCACAGAAGCATCAGTCTGATGTACTGCTACTATCCGCTTGATAAGGGCTGGCCGGGACGTGCAAGCGAGGTTCATGCCAGTCCTGACGTAAGCTTTGCATGGGATTATCCATACGACGATTACTTTACTTACAAGGGAGGTATCGGCGGAAATACAGAGGACGAGCCTTTCTGCTATATGCGCGATATTCGCGCTCACGGTCAGGACGTGAACCTTACGCTGACTATTGATCCCCACGTAAGCGACGATCACCTTATCAGGATTGCAGAGGATCTGAAACCATACGGAAGAATGTTCCTGAGAATTAATCACGAGGCTACGGGAAACTGGTTTTCTTTTAATAAAAGATGCAGCTATCAGGAGGTAGCCGACTTTTTTGTAAGATTCTGCAATATATTGAGCAAGCATGCTCCAAACGTATCAAAGGTAGTTTGCATAGGAGGTATAGAAGATCTTTCAAAGACTGAAATGGAAAAGGAAAAGGAATTTGCGCAGACAATTCCGGCAGCCGACGTATGGTCAGTAGATAAATACATGGCTCTCCATTGGGGCTGGCCCTATGACGTTGCCGAGAGAGGCGGAACTTCACATAAACGGGATACCGTAAAAAATACCTTTGATATGACAAAAGCGAGCTTTGAACGCTTCAAGTTTTTGAATAACGGCAAAGCAAAGCCCATGACCATGGCTGAATTCAATGCGGACGGCGATGTAACGGGACCCTATGAGCAGGCCGAAATGGTAAAGGAATTCTGTGATATGATCAAAAACGAAAAGGCCGAATGGTTTACAGGCTTTACATTCTATCAGTTCCGAGACCGCGGCAGACTCGGTCTTGAAATAGAAGATCCTAATTATCAGGACTGCGGCATAGAGCAGCCTGTAATGAAAACTTACAAGGAAATAATTCATGACGAATGGTTTATGCCTGAAATAAAGCAAGAGGAAAAAATAAAACTGCCGGTAAAGCTGCGCTGGGGCGGTTCTGAAGACGCCGAAGGAATCGCAATTCCCATTCATTTTGAAAAAAATCCTGTTTTCTGCGAAGTAACGTTCGACGACGACAGCAATCTTATGCTGGAAATAAACGGAAAATGGTTTTATAAATCCCCCAAAGCAAAGACCGTTGATTTAATGTCCGCTTTCTTTGAAAAGCCGCTGAATGATAAATGCGACCTGACTCTGAAAATATTTGCTCCTCCGGCAAACGGATTAAACGATCTTTCAGAAGAAGACGGTCTTTTTAACAGCTATACAACGCTTGTACAGCTGCCTGATATCAGAGTAAGATTCGAGCCTGTGGAAATCTGACTATAAAAAGAGCATTTCATAATGAAATGCTCTTTTCGGATATTTATTATAAATATTTAGTCCGCACTTTTTGCCGAAATCTTATCCTCGATAAATTTTCCTATATCTTCTTCGTCAATCCCAAGGACAAATGCAAACTCATGATGCATCAGTCGCTCTGCCTCGCGCATTGCCTTTTCGTCAGCGGCCAGCAGCTTCTTTCCCTTTGAAACCTGCTCCTCCCTCTGTACGTAAATCGTCCTCATCATAGATATAAGCTCATGATAATTATCGCTCTTTAAAACAGAAATAAACTGATTTTTCCTCTGATTTCTATCCTCGCACCATTGCGCCTCGGCATTCGGCATTTCTTCAATCAAAGCGTATATTTCTTCCTTGGAAAGCAATCTTCTTATCTTTTCCTCATAATCGTCAGACGGTATATAATATGTCGAGCCTTTGGAATAAACAGGAATCAGCTTATAATACTCCCTTGGAGTTGTGCCGTCAAAGCAGCGCTTTACCTTTTCCTCGATCCTGCATATTTCATAACCGCCATAAACTACGTAATCACCTATATTAAAACTCATATCAGTCACTTTCCTCCGATCTAAACGGATTTTGATTTATACTACAATATAATTATAACATACTTTTATAAAAATTACAAAGGGATTTTTGCATAATTAAGTTATTAACGCATAAATTTTCTGCATTTATTATGCACAATATGACATTATCCTGAAAAATTCTTGACATTGACTGTAACATATTATAAAATATCATTATAATATAATTTTTCGGAGGAATTTTATGAATTATAGAAAAAAATCAATAATTGCCGTTCTCTCATCTATGGCAATGGCGTTTTTATGCATTTTTCACGTAAGCTCTGTTGAAACTGAAGCCGCTGTAAGAGTCATGCCTCTGGGCGATTCCATAACCGACGGATTCTCAACGGTCGGCGGATACCGCGAGCCGCTGGCTAATAAGCTTGAACAAAACGGCTTATCAGGAAAAATCGATTTTGTAGGTCCTAACTGGGGCGGAAATTGCTATGATCCGCAGCATGCCGGTTACAGCGGATATTCCATAGATAATATTCCGCAGGAAAATTCAATTTCAGGAGCAAGAACAGGACTTTCCAGCTTTATAGACTGGCTTATGGAAACGTACCCCGCTGATGTTGTAATGCTCCAGATCGGCACAAACGACATACTAAGCTATTATGACCTTGAAAATATCGGTACCCGTCTTGAAGGTCTTGTAGACTCCGTTCTCAAATACATTCCTGAGGACGGTATGCTTTACCTTGCCACAATACCCTGTATGGACGCAAATAATACTCTTTATATAAACCCCTATTATTTCACGCCTGATTCCATGGACGAATGCGTTGATAAATACAATGAAGAGATAAAAAGAATTGCGGCAGACAAACAGTCTCAGGGAAAAAATATCAGACTTGCAGATATTAACGGCGTTCTTACGAAAGAAGATCTTTATGACGGAGTACATCCCACAGCGGACGGCTATAAGAAAATGAGCGAATATTGGTATGATACCTTGAATCAATATTTAAACGGAGAAGATACGGAACCGACTCTTCCCACCGAGCCGACAGATCAAACCGAGCCGGTTACTACCGCTCCGCCTGTAACGTCTGTTACTACATTCACTTCCGTAACTGTTGTAACAGAACAGACTGTAACTACAACGATTGAGACTACGGCCATACCGGAATCGACTACTGCTCCGCAAACCGTAACTCAGCCGAATGTAACCACATCTTATGCTTATAAAAAGGGGGACGTAGACTGCGACGGACAGATAAATACCGCCGATGTAGAAGTATTGAGCCGTATTCTGGTTTCAGATATAAAATTAACCGATCATTCCGGTTACACTGCGGATATGAATAACGACGGAGTAATAAATGTATTTGATATGATACTTCTAAGGCGAATAATCCTTGACAATTAAATATTATCGGAGATTTAATTATGAAAAAAATATTATCAGTAATAACAGCGTGTATAATAAGCTCGGCAGGATTCGCCGGATGCGTAGAAAAGAATAAAGAAACCGCTGAAAAAGAAAAAGTATACTCTTCTCCTCAATTTGAAAAATATTTTTCCAATACGTTTATTTCCACTTCTAATAATAAAAAAATATCCAATGCGGATAACGTCACCTACAGAGCGTATATCCCTCTTGAGGAATACGGAGAATTTGAATATTGCTTTTATTTTTCCAATACGGTTGATTCCACATGGGGCGACGGGAGAAGTATTTACGCGGGACTTCAGGGCGGTGAATATGAGATTACCAGCGCCTCAGTCGGCGACGGCGGCTCCGGCTTTGAGGACGAACCTGTGAACATGGTTTCAGTTACCTTTAACGAAGCTGCCGGTAAAACGGTGTCTCCCGGAGAAACATTCTGGAGCGATCCGGTGAACGTTAATATACCCGACGGTAATTTTCTTGTATGGGAATGGACTCTGACAGGCGAAAACATACCATGTATAAATATGTCCGACCTTACCCCCTGCTATGCGGACGGCGTATATACAAATGAAATTCCTCTTCCGGCAATGTTCGGCTGTAACCGTGAAGTAAAAAAAACTATTGCCGCACTTGGAGATTCTATTACTCAAGGCTGTCAGACAACATCTCATTCATATAAATTCTGGGCGGCGGATATTGCGTTAGATCTGGGAAGCGATTACAGCCTGTGGAATCTTGGCCTCGGCTATTCTCGGGCAAGCGATATAGCGCAGAAGGGAGACTGGCTGAACCGAGCCAAAAATGCCGATATTGTATTAGTTGCCTACGGAACAAACGATATAGTAAGCGGCAAGAATATTGATTCAGGTCCAAGCTCCGCAGAACAGATTGAAGAGTGGGTAAGAACTACAGTTAAAGAACTCAAAGACGCCGGATGCGAGGTCATTCTGTTCAACGCTCCCCCGTTCGATTATGATCCGGCCTCTGAAGAAATCAGAACGGCATTTAATGAAAAGGCTCCGCTGATTGCTGATGAATACGGAGCAGAACTATTTGATTTTGCTTCATATCTATCAGATCCGTCAAACCCATCTGCTGCAAAATACGGCGGTCATCCCAATGACGAGGGCTGTAAAATAGTAGCCGACGCTTTTCTTGAAAAATACGCAAATCTAATAGAAAATTAGTTTTACACATAAACAAAAATGGAACGTATTAAATACGTTCCATTTTTCTATTACATTATCAAACGGTAAAAAGAAGATCCGTATATGTAGGAAACGGCCAGTATTTTTCCGGTACGCACATTTCAAGCTCATCAGCTACCGCACGAAGGCTCTGCATAGCCGCAAAAATTTCATCTCTGTAATATCTTGCGGTTTTAAGAACATCGTCTTCATAATCCTTTGACGCAATTCTTTTAGAATCAAGCGTTTCAATAGCATTGCTCAGAGAAACGGTAAGAGCCGAAAGCTTATTGGCCATAGAAACCTCAAGCGAAGTGTCCACACCGACAGCTTTCATTGACGCCACAGTATCGCACATTTCCTTTGTATATTCAATAGCGGCCGGCTGAATAGATTTTTTAGCCATATCGAGCATTGTCAGAGCCTCAATATTAATCACCTTGCTATAATTTTCCAGAAGTATATCCATTCGCGAAGCGATTTCAGCCCTTGTATATACCTTGAATTTTTCAAACATAGAAACATATTTATCATCAATGTAGTGTGGAAGTGCGTCTACTGTTGATACCAGGTTGGGCAGACCTCTTTTTGCAGCCTCTTCAATCCATTCGTCTGAATAACCGTTTCCGTTGAAAATAACCCGTTTATGCTCTCTTATCGTTTTAACGAGAAGCTTTTTCAAAGCCTCTTTAAAATCATCGGCCTTTTCAAGCTCATCTGCAAATTCGCTGAGTATCTGCGCAAAGATCGTATTCATCATTACGTTTGTACATGAAATTGAATCCGCAGAGCCAAGCATTCTGAATTCAAATTTATTTCCTGTAAAAGCATAAGGAGACGTTCTGTTTCTGTCGGTAGTATCCTTAGGGAAATTAGGAAGCGCGTCAACTCCTATTTCAAAAGTCTTATCAGAGTTAGGCTCCACTGACGTTCCGTTTTCAATAGCGTCAAGGACGCGCTGAAGCTCGTCGCCGACAAATACTGAAATAATAGCAGGAGGAGCCTCATTAGCGCCGAGCCTATGGTCATTGCCGGCAGACGCGGCTGAAATTCTCAGAAGAGGAGCATATTCGTCAACACCCCTTATAATAGCGCAGAGAAACGTCATAAACTGCATGTTTTCCATTGGGGTGTCGCCCGGATCAAGAAGATTCTGACCGTCGTTAGACGAAATAGACCAGTTATTATGTTTTCCTGAGCCGTTTACTCCTGCAAAGGGCTTTTCATGGAGCAAGCAAACCAGACCGTGCTTTAACGCTACCTTCTTCATAATCTCCATTGTAAGCTGATTATGATCCGCCGCAATATTCGAAGTTGTAAATATCGGCGCAAGCTCGTGCTGTGCAGGCGCTACCTCGTTATGCTTGGTTTTTGCATATATACCAAGCTTCCAAAGCTCACAGTCAAGATCCTTCATAAAATCCGATACGCGCTGTTTTATATTGCCGAAATAATGATCCTCAAGTTCCTGTCCCTTTGGAGCCATTGCTCCGAACAGAGTTCTGCCCGTTAGCATAAGATCCTTTCGCTGATCATAATACTTTTTATCAACAAGAAAATATTCCTGTTCAGGACCTACAGTTGTAGTAACTCTTGTTGCGGTAGTATTACCGAATAATCTTAGGATTCTAAGAGCCTGTTCGTTGATGACTTCCATAGAACGCAGAAGAGGAGTTTTCTTGTCAAGAATTTCTCCGGTATAGGAGCAGAAAGCGGTAGGAATATATAACGTATTATCCTTTACAAACGCGTTGGACGTAGGATCCCAAGCCGTATATCCTCTCGCCTCAAAAGTCGCTCTGAGCCCTCCGGAAGGGAACGAAGAAGCGTCAGGCTCACCCTTTACAAGCTCCTTGCCCGAAAATTCAAGGATAACGTTTCCGTCTTCAGTAGGCGTTATGAACGCGTCGTGCTTTTCGGCAGTTATACCTGTCATAGGCTGAAACCAATGAGTATAATGAGTCGCACCCTTTTCAACAGCCCAGTCCTTCATTGCATTCGCAACAATGTTTGCCACGTCGTCGTCAAGAGGAACTCCCATCTTTTTAGTCTGCATAACCGATTTATATGCATTTTTAGGAAGTCTTGCTCTCATCACCGAATCGCTGAACACATTACAGCCGAAATAATCTGCTACTGTCTGAACTTCTGACATAAAAATCCTCCTTAAAAATAAAAGCGCTTCAACAGCGGAAAAATTTGTATTCCCGCCATTGAAACGCCATTGTTTCAATTGATTTCTGAATAATTTATATTTATATGATACACCCTTTTTTAAAAATTGTCAATAGCCATATTTTAAATTAGTTGTATTCAACAATTTTAATTGACAGAAAAAGCTTCATTTATACAAAATTATTTAAAATGCCTTCTATAAATAACTATTTATACATATTTCTGTTTACATTCAGATAAAAATGTGTTATTATAAATGGTATGAAGTTTATTATTGAAAGGAAAGATAACAATATAATGAGCTATAAAAAAAGAAGACGTTCAAGAGTAAGATATGACAGAATAGCAGGGGTTGCAGCAGTTTTTGTTGTTCTGATCATTCTTTTAGTTTCCTGCTGCAAATCCTGCGGCAAGGACAGTCAAAGCAAAGACGACGTTAGTTCCTCTATTGTTCCGACTTCATCCAAGGAGGAAAAAAGCGAAGATAAAAGCAGCGAAAGCACAGCCGGCAGCAATGAAGAATCGTCTCCTGACGATACTGACTCCGCATATACGACTGTAAGCGCGATGCCGAACGAAATTTACACAGGAGACCTTATTCTTGTCAACAAACAGCATGAGTACTCTTTTCCTGCTTCAGAAGAGGATGCCGGAATAACTCCGATATATACAATGATTTCAGATAGCTATCAGTGCAAGGATTACGAAATAAGCCTTGCGTCAAAAACAATTACCGCTTTGAATTCGATGATGGACGCTTTTTACAGCAAAACAAACAATACAGATATAATGGTAATTTCCGGATACCGTAATAAGGAATATCAGGACGGTCTTAACGATCCCGATATAAAAGGCGGATTTTCCGAATATCATACAGGCCTGAGCTTTGATCTCGGCGTATTCCCCGATTCCGAAAGCTCTTATTATTATACGGCGGACGGAGATTACGCATGGATTGCTGAAAACTGTGCAAATTACGGCTTTATATTAAGATACCCGGAGGATAAGGAAGACAAGACCGAAATGGATTCTAAGACCTACCAGTTTAGATATGTAGGCGTGCCTCATGCTATTTATATGAAAGAAAATAACCTATGCCTTGAAGAATATATAGATGAGCTGAAAAATCACACAAGCGACGGAGAACACATCAAGGTAACCGGCGGAGAAAAGAAATATGAGATATATTATGTTCCCGCTGATCCTTCGGCAAATACTGATATACCTGTTCCGAAAGACAAATCCTACTCCACTTCGGGAAATAATGTTGATGGATTCATAGTCACCGTTGAAATATAGCCATAAAACGCAGGAACGCCTTTAGCGCTCCTGCTGTTTTTATTTTAATCATGAACATATAAGCTCCTTTTATAATATAATGTTATGTAGAAGTTTTTATTAACCGTAAAACGGTGAAAGGAGATCAATATGCCCAAAATCTTTTTAAGTCCGTCGACTCAGGAATGGAATCAATACGTAACCGGCGGAAACGAAGAAGAATATATGAATCTGCTTGCTGACAGAATGGAGCCTTATCTTCGATCAAGCGGAATAACCTATGTAAGAAATGATCCGTCGAGGAATGTTGTAGGAGCAATTTCCGATTCAAATGCAGGAAATTTCGATGTACATCTGGCTCTTCATTCCAATGCGGCGCCGGAAAGACTTGCCGGAAAGCTAAGAGGTATCGACATCTACTTTTCCCCTTCAAGCTATGACAGCGAACGTCTCGCTACAATAATCGCAAACAATATTAAAAGCATTTATCCTCTGCCGGACAAAACAAGAGCCGTGCCGACTACGAGCCTTGGAGAAGTGACGCAGACAAGAGCTGTTGCCGTTTTATGCGAGCTTGGCTATCATGATAATGTCGAGGACGTAACATGGTTGAAAAACAATCTAGAAGCCATCGCCGCCAACCTCGTTCAGTCGCTTTGCGATTATTTCGGAATACCGTTTGTCAAAGCAGGTCCGGTTTTCAACGGAATTGTTGCGGCGGGCGGCTCAAACCTTAATATACGCGATTACCCGTCGACCGGCGGACAAATCATCGGCTCCATTCCGGACGGGGCAAGACTTACCATATACGGAGATGTCGGCAACGGCTGGTACGTTGTACATTATAACGGCGTTACTGGATATGCAAGCAGTCAGTTTATAGTAGTCGGTTAATTTTTTATAAAAGGAAAAATAAAATGGAATTTAAATATAGCGACGATAATAAGCGCTATCACACTTTATCGTATTATAATAAGCATAAATTCGGGAGAAAAATATTAAAGGCCGTTATCGACGCCGGATTTACATGTCCGAATAAGGACGGCGTTAAGGGAAACGGCGGATGTATTTTCTGCCGGGACGGAAGCGGATATTTTACCGGAGCTCCGGAAATTTCCGTTTCCCTCCAGCTTGATTCTGAAATAAAAAGGATACGGAAAAAATTTCCCGATTCCGGTATAATAGCTTACTTTCAGGCGAACACAAACACCTATGCCAATATTGAAAAACTGAAACATATTTATCTTCCTATCTGCCAAAACACAGAAATTACAGGAATTTCCATAGGTACCAGAGCAGACTGCCTTTCCGACGAAGTAATGGAGCTGCTTTCATACATAGACCGTCATACGTCGCTTACCGTAGAACTTGGAATGCAAACTGTTCACAATAAAACCTTAAAGCTTATTAACACAAATTATTCCCATGAAGAATTTATAGACGGATATAAAAAATTAAAAAAACAAGGTATCAGGACATGTCTGCATATAATAAACGGTCTGCCGGGAGAATCGGAGAACATGATGCTTAAAACCGCCGAAGAGCTTGCCGTTTTAAACCCGGACGCCGTTAAAATACAGCTTCTGCACATATTAAAGGACACGCCTTTAGAAAAAATGTATTTAAACGGCGATATAAAAGTTATGTCTAAAAGCGAATATATCTCAACGGTCATAAGCCAGCTTGAACTTCTTCCTGCGGAAACAGTTGTAGAGGGCATTACAGGAGACGGAGATAAAAAATATCTTATAGCTCCGCTCTGGAGCAGGGATAAAATTTCCGTCATAGGTGGCATAGACAAGGAAATGGTCCGCAGAAATACCTTTCAAGGAAAAAAGTATAATATAAACCCTTGATTTTTTTTTCTTGTTATGATATAATAATAAACGTTAGTGAATTATCAATAGCACTACTGTCTAAGGTAACTGATGGGCTGCTGTGTTAATCATAATTGGTTAAACGAAAGAGGTGACAATCATGAAAGAGGGAATCCATCCTAAGTTTGAAAAAACTACTATTACCTGCCATTGCGGAAATGTTATAGAAACACGTTCCACCAAGCAGGATATCAAGGTTGAAATCTGCTCTAAGTGCCATCCGTTCTATACAGGCAAACAGAAGCTTGTTGACACAGGCGGACGCGTTGACAGATTTAAAAAGCGTTTCAATATGGACAAGTAATAAAATCGGACGGCCTTAAGTCGTCCTTTTTTTATATAAAATTCAATGGAGTTTCAAATGAAATATATAACTGTGAAATCACCTGCCGAAAGCTCGTATATTGAAAAGAGGTCTGAATTTATCGGTCACATATCACCGGCGGAAACTAATGAAGACGCAATAAATTTCATTAATCATATAAAAGAGAACAACAGAAAAGCAAGACATAACGTTTATGCTTATATCCTTCGCGACGGAAACATCTCAAGATATTCTGACGACGGAGAACCTCAGGGAACAGCGGGAATACCTGTTTTGGAAGTTTTGCGCAAAAACAATCTGACAGACGTATGCTGCGTTGTAACAAGATATTTCGGAGGAATTCTTCTTGGCGGCGGAGGTCTGGTCAGAGCGTATTCCCACAGTACAGCTCTTGCAATAGAAGCGGCCGAAGTATTGAAAATGTATAAGTGCTCAGAACTGATACTTTCCCTATCCTATGATCTCTACGGAAAAATTACGTATATTTTTTCTGATTACGAAATCAAACAAATAAATTCGGATTTTTCAGACGGCGTTAAAATTACGGCAAGAGTAAAGTCCGAGCTTGAAAAACCTTTCTGCAATAAACTGACTGACATAACCTTCGGTAAAATAAAAATTAATAAAACTGCTGAAATCTATGACGATTTCCCAAAATAGCTTACAAATATCAGGTAAATAATATTACTTATATTGTCGAAATTTGCGAAAACAGTGCGGATATTTTGTCGAATTATATGCTATAATGTACTCATGATTACAAAGGAGGTAATTATGAAAATGTTATATGAAATTATAAAAACAGCCAAAAGCTCCGATAATTTAATTTGCTATTTTCTTTATAAGCAAAATATTGATTCGGAAAATATTTCCGCCGATTCATACGGAGTTTGCGCCGCCGATTTATTCGAAATTTTTTCAGTAAACGATGTTTTAACAGATCATGAAAAGGCTCAGGTATTGTTGTCGGAAATAGCTGAAAACTCTGTTTCCGTCAATCGTCTGGAGGATTTTATTACCGATTACATTGATAAGATGTAAAAAATCAACTGCGCTCTCATAATAGATATGAGAACGCAGTTTTATTAATTTGATTTTCTTGATTTAATAACCTTAAGACGTGAAAATTCTTCTCGTTCCTTTTCCTCCAGACTATCCGTTATATATTTAACCATGCTATCATATCTCGGAATAAGTACGTTCTGTAGAGCGTTTGCTCGTCTCTGAGCCTTTTTTATTGCAATAGCGAGACGATAAATACTGTTTTCCACCTCTGCAAGCAGAACGGTTATATCCTTTACCTTTGAAAATGAAACATACGCCTGGTCAAGCTGCGAATTAGTTGAATAAAATCCGTAAGGCACTTCGGTTTTTGTACGTTTCAGCGTAAGCTTCGGTATATCAACTCCCATAACGCTTCTGTAAGAAACGGATATACCGTTTTCCACAGGTATGCTCCTTGCTATATTTTCAATAACGCCAAGAGTTATATTGGCTCCCTGCAAAGCCGCATAAGCCTCCTTATACGTATCCTCAATAGAATCCCGGAGAGACTTTGCCTTGTCCATGAGCGTCATCATTTCTCTGATAAGAATATTGCGTTTTCTATCCATAAGCTCGTATCCGAGATTACAAAGGGCAAGCGTTTTTTTTGCTTTTATTAAATTTCCTTTAGTAGGAAAAACCTGTTCTGCCATGAATAAACACCTCTGTATTCCAATAATGCAAAACGAATAAATGCATATATATATTAAAAACTAAAAAAATACATTTACACGCCTCTTCAGCAAAAAATTAACACAGCTCAACCGCTGTTTCAGGCTTATAATGCTCCTTCAAAAGCTGATCGTCAACTCTATCCAGTTCACTTTTGGGTAAGAGCGAAAGAAGTCTCCAGCCTAAATCAAGAGTTTCCTCGATAGTACGCTCCTCATTGAAGCCCTGAGTAAGAAAGTACTTTTCAAAGGCATCTCCGAACCTAATATATTTTCTGTCGGTATCCGAAAGCTCTTCCTCTCCTATAACGGAAGCAAGCGACCTTGCGTCCTGCACCTTTGCATAAGCGGCAAAAAGCTGGTTAGCAGCGACCGAATGATCTTCTCTTGTATATCCCTCCCCGATACCGTCTTTCATAAGCCTTGAAAGCGAAGGGAGAACTGAAACAGAAGGGTAAATACCTGTTTGATCAAGACTTCGGTCAAGAACAATCTGCCCTTCAGTTATATAGCCCGTAAGATCCGGAATAGGGTGAGTTATATCATCGTTAGGCATAGTAAGAATCGGAATCTGCGTTACACTTCCCGAGGATCCCTCTATAACGCCCGCACGTTCATAAAGGGAAGCAAGATCAGAATAAAGGTAACCAGGATAACCCTTCCTTCCGGGTATCTCACCCTTTGACGAGGAAAATTCCCGAAGAGCCTCGCAGTAAGAGGTCATATCAGTAAGAATCACCAATATATGCATATTTTTCTCAAATGCAAGATATTCGGCGGCAGTCAAAGCACATCTTGGCGTCAGTATTCTTTCAATTATAGGATCGTTCGCAAGATTCATAAACATAACAACCTTTTGCTGAACTCCGTTTTCAGCAAAGGATTTTTTAAAATAATCAGCAACGTCATTTTTTACACCCATTGCTCCGAATACTACGGCAAAATCCTGTCCGCTTTCATCGGCAATTTTAGCCTGTTTAACGATCTGTACCGCAAGCTTATTATGAGACATGCCAGATCCTGAAAATATTGGAAGCTTTTGCCCTCTGATAAGCGTCATAAGACAGTCTATAGACGATATACCTGTTCTTATATAATTTCTCGGATACGTTCTTGAAACGGGGTTAAGCGGCTTTCCGTTTATATCCTGAAATTTTTCCGGATAAATATCCCCCAATCCGTCTATAGGCCTTCCTGATCCGCTGAACGTTCTTCCAAGCATTTCCTCAGATAATGCAAGCTCCATAGGCCTGCCTGTAAATCTTGTTTTCGTATTTGTAAGTGAAAGTCCTTTTGTACCTTCAAAAACCTGTAAAACAGCTTTATCTCCGTAAATTTGTACTACCCTGCCCAGTCTTTCAGTCCCGTCGCTCAAACGCAGTTCCGCAACCTCTTCAAAGCCTATGTCCTTTACGTGATCAAGAACAATAAGCGGACCGTCAATCTTTTTCAGACCAATATACTGTATATTCATACGGCTCCGCCTTCCTTTGCATTCCTTATAAGCTCTGTAAATACGTCCGCTATTTCCGTATTATATTCACCGAACATTTCCGGCTTATCATTAGGAATATCATATTTAACCTTTATGACCTTTTCAAACAATCCGGTAGCCATAATATCATTCATCGAAATCTGTTCCTTTAGAGCCGACTGAGCTTTGTGATAAAGAAAAAGTATGGTTTCCATCATAAGAAGCTGTTTGGAAAGCGGAACATAAGTATCGTCCTTATGATACGCATTCTGCTGCAAAAATCCGACTCTGATAACTCTTGCAAGCTCTATTATAAGCTTTTGTTCGTCAGGCAAAACGTCAGCTCCTATAAGCTTAACAATTTCCATAAGCTGATTTTCCTCAACTAAAATATTTGAAATCTCCTGGCGGTATTCCATAAACCTTTCTCCCGCCTCTTTTTCATAAAACGGCGTAAGATCGTCCACATATTCGCTGTAGCTTGTAGTCCAATTTATAGCCGGATAATGTCTCGCATAGGCAAGGGATTTATCCAGCGCCCAGAAGCACCTTACAAAACGCTTGGTGTTTTGAGTCACAGGTTCGGAAAAATCAGATCCCTGAGGTGAAACAGCGCCTATAATTGTAACAGAACCTTCCTTTCCGCAAAGGGTTTCAGTATAACCGGCTCTTTCATAAAATTCCGCCAGCCTTGACGGAAGATAAGCGGGAAAGCCCTCCTCGGCAGGCATTTCCTCAAGACGTCCGGAAATCTCACGCAGAGCCTCCGCCCATCTTGACGTTGAGTCCGCCATAATGGCAATATGATACCCCATGTCCCTGTAATATTCCGCAAGCGTAATACCGGTATAAATAGAGGCCTCTCTCGCGGCCACAGGCATATTTGACGTGTTAGCAATCAGCACCGTTCTGTCTGTCAGCGGACGATTCGTTTTCGGATCGATAAGTCCTGAAAATTCTTCAAGCACCTGAGTCATTTCGTTTCCGCGCTCTCCGCAGCCTATATACACGATAATATCGGCGTCGCACCATTTTGCAAGCTGATGCTGTGTCATTGTTTTACCGGTGCCGAATCCGCCGGGTATAGCCGCAGTTCCGCCCTTTGATATCGGCAAAACGGTATCTATTATCCTTTGCCCCGTTATAAGCGGACGAGAAATCATAAGTCTTTCAGAGACAGGTCTCGGCTGCCGTATGGGCCATTTCTGGCATAATGTCAGTTCATGGATATTTCCGTCTGAATCCTTTATTCTGCATATTATATCGTTTACTCTGTATCTGCCGTTTTCAGCCGTCCAGACAACCTTTCCGGAAAGGAGCGGAGAAAGCATACAGTAATGCCTTATCAAGGGAGTTTCGGGACAAGAGGCGTAAATCATTCCGCCGCTTATCATATCGCCCCTTTTAGCTTCAATAGTAACGTCGTAAAATCTATTTGTATCAATTGGCGAAACGTCTGCGCCTTCATTTATGAACGCTCCCGAAAGCCTTTTTATTTCCATAAGCGGCCGCTCTATGCCGTCAAATATGTTTGAAATAATACCCGGTCCCAATACAGCGCACATCGGAGCTCCGGTTGTATAAACGGGTTCTCCGATTTTCATACCCGTAGTAACCTCATAAACCTGTATAGTAGTAAATTCATCATCTATACTAATGACCTCTCCTATAAGCCGCTTATTTCCTACATAAACCATTTCGAGCATGGAGAATTCATTAGTATTCCTAACCTTTACAACCGGTCCGTTAATGGAATATATTTTATTCAAATCAGTTTCTCCTCTTTTCAGCCTTCATATTTGAAGCTATACTTGCTGCTGAAACTTTTTTTCTGATCCTCAAGAGAACCGTCTAAGGTTTTATCTATTATAAAGCCTTGAACAGAATCGGTAATTGAAAGTCCGCCTAATTTTATACCTTGGTCTATCCTTACTTCGCGTCCGGAGACTTTCCTTAAATTTTCTGCATATCTCTGATCATTTTGAGATAAAAATATAACCGCGTCCTCAGAAAGCTCCTCTGCAGAAACAAGTCTTATAAGATATTCTTCATATTTATCCGATTCAGTAAAAAGCATAAGCTCCCTTTCTACATCATCAAATATAGCTTTTGAAAGCTCTTCCCTGTGACGCAGAGCGTCCATTCTGCATTTTTGTTCCGCCAATGCAAGCATTCTGCGGTATTTCGATTCAATCTCCCTTACGGATTTCTGGATTCTGTTAAACGCCTCCTCAAGCGCTTTATCCTCAGCTCTTTTAAGACGTTTTTCACTCTGATCCTTTGCCGCTTCAACAATTTTGTTTATATGTTCCCCGACCTCCATATTAACCGATCTGGTAAACTTATCCAGCTTATGTGCCTGCATATCGTCCATTTTTCCAACCTCCGTAAGTTACATTTTCAAACCGATAGCGTCGCTTACATATCTGTTTATTGCGTCGGTTATCTGAGAAGTTGCGTGTCGGTCCGGTATCTCAACAATAAGAGGAGATTTTCTGTTAAGCTTTATATCGTAAACAAGTTCGCTGCATAGCCTAACCAGCTTTTCAGTCATAAGTATTACGGCAATCTCTTTATCAACCAATGCTTTTTCGAGCTCTCTCTTTACCTCGTCAGGCTCGTGTACCACAACACCGTCTATGCCTGCCAGACGCATCCCCATCTGAGTGTCAATATTATCGCTGATCAAATAAAACTTCATATTTTATCACTCGCTTTTAAAGCTTATTCAATATCATAAACGAAATAAGAAAGCCATATAAAGCTACGCCTTCTCCAAGCGCTACAAAAATAAGCGCCTTTGAAAACGACTTAGGTTCCTCCGCAACGGCTCCTATTGCAGCAGGAGCGGCAGCGCCTACAGCTATTCCGCATCCTATTGAGCCCAGACCAACAGACAGAGAAGCAGCAAGATATCCGAGTCCCGCTCCGCTAAAGGCTGATTTTATTGTTTCTGAAGCTTCAGCGCTGACAAGTCCTCCGATTGGAAATATTGCCGCCAATGCAAGTACTGCAAAAAAAGAACATAAATTAACTATAAATGCGGTTTTAGCCGCGCCGTTGCTTTTTTTCTTTTTCAACGCATAAACAACCGGCAGAATAAGCAAAACGACCGCAAATAAAGGCAATAGCATTAATTCCAGAATATTCATAAAAAATAACTCCTTATTATTCTATATTTGTATCATAATTAATTTTAAGAGGCTCAAAGGGATGACCGTTTCCTTCGTAAAATCTTGAGAAAATTTCATAAAATTCAAGCCTTAAAACCTGAATTCCGACAATAAGACCTTCCATTCCCATAACAAAAAGATTACCTATAATAATAACGACAGGCGACGCGCCGGTTGATACCATTTCCGATAATATCATTACCACCGACATCATTCCTGCATGTGAAAATACAAATCCTCCTATTCTCACAAATGAAAGGGTATTGGTAGCGTATCCCAGCATAAATTCGAAAACCTCAAAAAAATTGGAAGCAAGGAAATCGCCTAAGCCGCTTTCAAGCTTGAACCTTTCCCCTTTGACAAGACAGCCGAGAGGCTCTCTGAAAAACATAACGATAACCGGTATAATAATAAGAACAATTACATAAGGAGCAGTAAAAATATTTCCCCTGCCCGTAAGCATAAATCCAAGACCAACAAGCACAGCCCCGAAAAAAACAAATCCCGCAATTCCGTTGTTTCCAAATACCGCATTGACATAATCCCTGTGCTTAAAGCCTATAAATATATTAATAATTATTGAAACAAATATAATTGCGACTCCTATTAAAATCGCGCCTATTAAAACTCCCATGGTATTTTCCATTATTTCCAAGGGCTTATGCTCAAATCCAAGCTTTTTATATAAAGGATTCAGGGCATTTTCAAAGCCGAATACCGAACCGTAAATAAGTCCGAAAAAGGCGCTTGACAAGCCTATTCTTTGTAAAATCGCACCGAGTCTGTTTCCGCTTTTTTTATAAATTATCAATCCCAAAAAGGATAATAAAAGTCCTTGCCCTAAATCTCCGAACATTATACCGAAAAGAAGAGTATATGTCACCGCCACAAGCATAGTAGGGTTAAACCCATTATATGAAGGAAGCCCGTACATTTCAACGAACATGGAAAACGGTCCGGAAAATTTGTTGTTTTTAAGCTTTACCGGCGGCTTCAAAAGACTGTCCGCACCTGCATTTTTGGTTATCACAGAAACCCTGTCCATAGATTCAAAATGCTTTTTAAAGCTTAAAAGTCCGGCTTTAGGCACAAAGCCAACCATATAAAACTTATCTTTATAAACCGAAACATATTTACGCATTTCAAAAATATCGTAATGATATTTTAAAAAGCTGAAAATTCCGTTCAGCAAATCGCCGTTTTCATCAATAAGACTATCACGCTTTTTATTAAGCTCAGAAAGTCTTATTTCAAGATCATTCAAATTACTCCTTAATATTTCCTCCTCCCTTTCGGGAGTATCCTTTAAAAATTCAGGCACCTTTATAATTTCAAAATAAAGCGTCTTAAAAATATTATCAGCTTCAGCAATACTATCAACAGGAGCAAAATAGAATCCCCACTGATAGCTGCCGTCGTCATCGTACGGTATAAAAATAAAGTTTCTGTCATCGTAATAGGATAGCTTAGCGGCGCTGTCGCATGGCAGCCTTCCAAATCTGACATTTATATGAGTACATTCAAAAAGCCTTCGAAAATCTATTTTCATTCCCCTTAAATGCTTTAATTGAGTAAGCGCCTGTTTTCTTTGCGATATATCATCGCTGCAAGTATTTATTTCATCAGACAATCTGTGAAACTCAGTTTCAAGGTCGGAAACAGTTTTCTCAAGTTCCTCTCCGGTCATTATTGAAACGCTGTTCCAATCGGCCCTTTCCCAGATAAAGCCGCTACCGGTTTCAATCGAAATTACCCGCTTCAAAAGAGCTTTATACGGATTTTCACCGTCAGGACGGTTGAATCCCTCCTCTCCGGAGGATTCCTTAACGGCGTCTGCTATATGAAAGCAACCGCTTTCAACGCATTTTTCCATAGTTCTGTCAAGATCCTTCATAAGTCCCACTATGGTGACATATTCCATTTTTTCAATAGACACCCTACCGCCTCCTGTTCTATTGCAAAACTATAAGATTTTCCATATATGATACGCTTTTATTATACCTTATGCCCTCAATTATATTAATAATATTATTAAGCTCTACTTCTGAAAGATACATAAGTGAATAAAGACTTACCGCGGCGTCTTCTGAAATCATCAGCGATCGTTTAGCCAGCGTACATCTTATCCTGACAAGCTCCCTCTCAAATTGCTCGCTGGGCATTGTTTCCGTAAGCGTTTCCATTTTTCTGCCGTAAGACGTCCTGGCAAGCATTCTGAGATAATCCTCCGGAGACTGTGTTTCAAAAAGGACAAACTGTTTTTCCTTTGAAAGACGTCCGTAAAACGGAAGCATATATTTTTTCAAGGTTTGAGCATCTGCATAAAAATATTTTTTCATCCGATAAGCGTTTATGAGATTTATTACGTCAGTCTGTACATTAATCTGATCAAGCAAAGCTTTTTTTGATTTTCCGTGAACACATTCTGACGCTTTTTCAATAAGCCATCTGAGATAATATGTTCTTAATCTAACTTCGCATTCCGTATAAGGAATATGCCCGCGACTATCCGTATTAATGCTTTTTAAAATATCGTAATAGGGCGTATGCCTGATAACCTTAAGCAAGCCGTTAAAATCCGAAGCTTTGGCAAGCTCCATAAGATCAAAGCTTGATTTTTCAATAAGATACGCATGCATAGACTCTATATAAACGTCGTTGCTTTCATTATTAAGATAAAGCAAAGCTTTAAGAAGCTCGCGTATCTCAGAACGCACAAGAAGGAAATTAAAAAACGGCTTTTCATTTAAATGCTGAAATCTGCAAAGTTCCTCATACATATCATAATACGACTTATGCAATATAGATTCAAGAAAGCCTCGGTGAATGGCAGAGGTATCTATTGATGATAAGGCCTCGGAAAAATGAGTGTTCTTTTTAAGATATTCAGCCGCCTCTGTTACCTTTTTTCTTGACGCAAGCTCGAAATAATCGCTTTCCCTGAGTCTTTTTCCGTATATTGCCCTCGCCTTTGCAACCGTAGCGTTTTCAGCGGATTTCAATTTGTTCACCTACTATTTCAGAAAATATGCTTTTTTCAATTTCAGTATGGTGATTTTCGAAAAAGCTATCCATTCTTTCTTTTTCCAAATTTATTTTTTTATTTAAAACCGATATTTTGGATTCATAATCCGATTTATTTATGGATTCAATCTCTGCAATCCTTTTTTCAGCCGCCGCTGTAATATCTTCGCGGATTTTCTTGCACTTTTCCTCAGCGCTTTTAAGAATATCTTCGCTTTGCTTTTTAGCGTCGTTTATTCTGCCGTCTGCCATACGGTCTATTTCAATAATTCTATTTACTAAGCTTTCCATAGAAACTTCCAGCCCTTCCTGCTTTAGTTTTTTATACTATGCATAGGCGCGGGTATTCTGCCGCCTCTTGAAATAAACTTGGCGGGAGATTTAGTATTTACTTTCATAACGGGACCGCTTCCCAGCAGCCCTCCGAATTCAAGGGTTTCACCGACGCTTCTGCCAATCGCAGGGATAAGTCTGACAGCGGTAGTTTTATTGTTCACCATACCGATAGCAGCCTCGTCCGCAATAATTGCCGAAATGGTTTCCGGAGTAATATCTCCCGGTACCACTATCATATCAAGCCCTACCGAGCAAACCGCCGTCATTGCCTCAAGCTTTTCAAGTCCCAGCGCTCCGCAGTTTACAGCGTCTATCATTCCTGCGTCCTCGGACACCGGTATAAACGCGCCGGAAAGTCCTCCCACGTTTGACGACGCCATAACTCCTCCCTTTTTAACAGCGTCGTTAAGCAACGCCAGAGCGGCGGTCGTTCCGTGAGTACCGCACGATTCCAGTCCGATTTCCTCAAGAATATGAGCGACGCTGTCTCCGACAGCAGGAGTCGGAGCAAGAGACAAGTCTACAATACCGAAGGGAACACCAAGAATTTCAGACGCTTTCGAGCCTACAAGCTGTCCCATTCTTGTTATCTTGAAAGCGGTTTTCTTTATTATGTCGGCAATTTCGTTGATTGACGCGTCGGGATATTTTGTGATGGCCGAGCGAACCACTCCAGGGCCGGAAACTCCCACGTTTATAACGCAGTCCGGTTCACCGGTTCCGTGAAACGCTCCGGCCATAAACGGATTATCCTCCGGTGCATTACAGAATACAACAAGCTTTGCAGGTCCTATGCATTGTTTGTCCGCGGTTATTTCAGCCGATTTTTTAATAATTTTTCCCATCATAGCCACGGCGTCCATATTTATTCCCGATTTACTCGAACCTACGTTAATTGAAGAGCATATATTAGACGTAAGAGACAGCGCCTCAGGAATTGAATTTATAAGCTCCTTATCTCCGGCGCTAAAGCCCTTCTGGACAAGCGCTGAATAACCGCCTATAAAATTAACGCCGCACTCGTCGGCCGCCTTCTGAAGAGTCAGAGCAAATTTTACGGGATTTTTTTCTCTGCATGCAGCAGAAACTATAGCGATAGGCGTAACAGAAATTCTTTTGTGTATTATAGGAATTCCGTATTCCTTTTCAATTCTTTCTCCGGTTTTTACAAGATCGCGCGCCTTAGACGTTATTTTTTCATACACCTTTGCGCAAGCGCTGTCAATATCGCTGTCTATACAGTCAAGAAGCGAAATTCCCATTGTAATGGTTCTTATATCCAGGCATTCGTCCTGGATCATCCTTATGGTTTCAAGTATATCATAAGCGTTAAGCATCTGAAAATCTCCTTATAATGATATCAATATTAAATACGATGCATAGAATTAAATATGTCCTCGTGCATCGTATGAATGGAAAGTCCAAGCTGCTCGCCCAGTTCATTGAGCTTATCGCCGAGGACAACAAAATCCGTATTCATTTTAGAAATATCTACCATCATTATCATAGCGAACATTTCCTGCAAAACGCTTTGTGTAACATCCATAACATTTGCATTATATTCGGAGCATATATTGCTGACCTTAGCAAGTATGCCTACATTGTCTTTACCGATAACAGTTATTACCGCTCTCATAATATTCTCCATTTAACCGCATAAGCCATGCGGCGCCGCCGATTACGGCAGACGGCACGCCGAATTTGCATACGGCGTTCATAAATTCAATAAACGCCTAAAATAATATATTTTTCATTATATCATAACTTTTGGAAAAAATAAAGCAAAAAAATCATATTATCAATTTATTTTTCCGCAGCCATTTTACGTTTTTTAATTGTATTTCTCGTAACCGCCGCCATTTTTTCAACGGTATATTCAGGAAACGACGCCAGAAACTGTATGCTCTGATCATTGGCCTGATTTTCGTCAAGCTTAAGAATATCGAAAAAAAATGCATAAACGTCGCGGTAATTTTCTGAAAGTCTTTCCGCAGTTTCTTTTCCTTTATCTGTGAGCTGAACACTTGAAGAATAATCTGGATTAATCAGTTCAAGCCGGACCATGCATTTCAGCATCCGGCTTACGCTCGGCCTGGTAACCGAAAGCGTATTTGCTATATCTACAGATCGTACAACACGCCGTTTTCTGCTTAACTGATAAAGAGTTATCAGGTATCTGCATTGTCCCGCGCAAAGCTTCATTTAAATCCTCCCCTTTTATTTATAATTACATTCTATCACTTTTAACATAATATTTCAATAATTTAAATTGACAAAAATAATTTTAAATGTTAAAATACCCTATGAAAGGATAAAATTATGAAAATCAAAAGAATAATTTCATACATACCGTTAATTATCTGGATGGCGGTGATATTTTTATTTTCTGCGCAGACTTCAGAAAATTCATCAGAAACAAGCAGTCTTCCCGCCGCAATATTAGCTCGTATAATAAATCCGGATTTTGAATTGCTTAATGAAACAGATCAAACGGCGTTAATTGATAAATGTCAGTTTGCCGTAAGAAAACTTGCTCATTTTTCAGTATATACCGTGCTTGGAACGCTTGCCCTTTTCGCCTTAAGCTTTCATGAAAAATTAAACGCAAAGAAAAGAATACTCTTTTCATCGCTTATCTGTTTGGCATATGCTGTAAGCGATGAAATTCATCAATATTTTGTTCCCGGAAGAAGCTGTCGGCTACTGGATATACTGATAGATTTCTGCGGCTCCTTGTTCGGTATATCAATAATATTTATAATAACCCTGATTATAACAAAAAATAAAATAAAGATAAATGATAAATAAAGCCGCGAGTGATTCTCGCGGCTTTATTGTTTGCTTTATTCCGTAGTCGGCTCCAAAACAGCGTAATTTCCGTCCGCTCTTTTATAAACTACGTTCGTCCCGCCTGTCTGGGCATTGCAGAACATAAAGAATGAATGTCCAAGCATATTCATCTGTAAAATGGCTTCCTCTACGTCCATGGGACGCATTACAAAGGTTTTATGCTTTATAATTTCATAATCGACCTGCTCGTCCACCTGATCCGCATATAATTCCTTAAAGGCTGTATCCTTCAGGCTTTTTTCTATTCTTGTCTTGTTTTTTCTTATCTGGCGTATTATTTTATCAATGGCGCTGTCCAAAGCGTCATTCTTATCCTCAGCCGTTCTTTCCGCGCGGAATATCATATTATTATATTTAACCGTAAGCTCCAGTATTATCTGGTTCTTATGTTCAGTCATCGTTATTTTTGCATCAGCCTCTTCTCCGAAAAATTTACTGAGTTTTGAATCAAGTTTCTTATCCGCATAATCAGGAAACGATTGCGGAACCTGCATTTTTCTTGCTGTAATAGTTACTTTCACGATATATTCCTCCTTAGCCGGCCTCGCCGGTTATTTTTGTATTCTTATTATATCATACCCGTTAATAGATTTCAAGTACTTTTAATACAAATTGCATAAAAAACATTTTTTTGTATATCCTTTATTATGAATTTCATATAATTATTTATTCCTTAGACTTCAATATTTCTATTACATCTTTAAGATCAGAAGCCTTTGCATAAAGCATTTCGATTGTTTTTTCATCGGGCTCGGAAAGATCCGGAATCATAATGGGAAGGCATCCTGCCCTAAAAGCAGACAGTACACCGTTAGGCGAATCCTCCAGCGCAGCGCATTCTTCCGGCTTTAATTCAAGCTCTCTGCACGCCTTAAGATAGATATCCGGCGCCGGTTTACCGTTATCCACCATCGGACCGCATATTACCTTATCAAAAAATCCCCAAACCCCGGCTTTTTTCAAATAAATTTCCGTTCTTTCATAATCGGTTGCCGTTGCGACCGAAATTTTATATTTACCTTTAAGGTAATTGAGAAGCTCGTCAAGACCTTTTTTCTTTTCAACGCCGAATTTCTCTATATAATCATTCATAAGACGAATCCGCTCCGCTCTGATGGATTTATAGTCAAACCCATCCCCGAATATTCCTTTAAGCTTCGGTTCTGCAAAAACAGCCGCCAGGCTCCGTATTCCGAGAACATGCTCTTTCTTCATTTGATAACCGAATTTTTCAGCCGCCTCAGTCCAAAAACGTGTCAACAGCTTTTCGGTATCCAGCATAAGCCCGTCCATATCAAATATTACGCCCTTTATTTTCATAAGGTTTACCTCCGTTTCTTATATTATACTATAAAAGCTTTAAGAAAACAAGATTTTCGTTCATACAATAGCTATTAAGCCTATTTAGTTTAATATATAATGAAATCCTGAATTTTCTTGTATTTTATATGCAGGAGTGGTATAATATAAAATATATGACCGCATGCGAATACGACCTTTCAAGGCGTATATCCACCGCGGGCAAGTAAATTAACGGAGGAAAATAATATGAAAAATACGGTTGCAACAATTATGAAGCAAAAGTCAGTTCACGACCGCATCGCTATGTTGACTGCCTATGATTATTCCACCGCAAGGCTGATTGACGAAGCAGGCGTTGAAATGATACTGGTCGGAGATTCGCTGGGAATGGTTATGCTGGGATATGAGGATACTATTTCGGTTACAATGGAAGATATGATACATCATACGGCCGCCGTCAGCAGAGGAGTCAAAAACGCCGTAGTCGTTGCCGATATGCCGTTTATGTCGTATCAGACAAGCGTTTACGACGCTGTTTTCAATGCAGGCAGACTAATGAAGGAAGGCCGCGCCAACGCGGTAAAGCTTGAAGGCGGGAAGGAATTTTCTGATCATATCAAGGCGATTACGGAAGCGTCCATACCTGTTGTGGCACATATAGGAATGACCCCCCAGTCGGTAAATATGTTCGGCGGTTTCAAGGTACAGGGTAAAAACATTGAAGCGGCCAAAAAAATTATCAGCGACGCAAGGGCTGTTGAATCGGCGGGTGCATGCGCAGTTGTTATGGAATGCGTGCCGGATAAGCTTGCAGAATATATTACAGATATACTAAAAATTCCAACGATCGGCATAGGCGCGGGAACCGGCTGCGACGGTCAGGTATTGGTCTATCAGGACATGCTGGGAATGTATTCGGATTTTACTCCTAAGTTTGTAAAAAAGTACGGAAATATAGGCGAAGCTATGAAAGACGCCTTTAAAAAATATATAAGCGATATAAAATCAGGCGTTTTTCCGTCTGATGAAAACAGCTTCAAAATGTCCGACGACATAGATTTTAAACAGCTTGAGAAGGAATGTTAATATTATGAAAATTGTTAAAACTATAAATGAAGTCAGAGAAATAATATCAGAATGGAAAAGCAAGGGGTATAAAATAGGTCTGGTTCCTACAATGGGTTATCTGCATGAAGGACATCTGAGTCTGATAAGCCGTTCATTAGAAAATGACAAAACGGTTGTCAGCATTTTCGTAAATCCTATACAATTCGGTCCCAACGAGGATTTTGAGGATTATCCCAGAAATCTTGAAAGCGACGCTGATAAATGCAGGAAATCAGGAGCAGATCTGATTTTTGCCCCGGACGTTTCTGAAATGTATGAAAACAATTTTTCTACATTTGTAGATATGACCGGTCCTACAGATGAGCTTTGCGGAATCAGACGCCCAGGACATTTCAGAGGAGTCTGCACCGTTGTAAGCAAGCTTTTTAACATAGTCGCCCCCGACAGGGCATATTTCGGTCAGAAGGACGCTCAGCAGCTCGCCGTTATAAAACGTATGGTCCGCGACCTCAGCTTTGGAATTGAAATTATAGGTTGTCCCATTGTAAGAGAAGAGGACGGACTTGCTAAAAGCTCAAGAAATACTTATCTTAATTCTGAAGAACGAAAAGCTGCCACAGTAATATTTAAGGCGCTTAATGCAGGCCGTTACATGATAATGAACGGCGAAACAGACGTTTCTGAAATCATTTCGTTTATAAAATCGCAAATTGAAACGGAACCGCTTGCTAAAATAGATTATGTCAAAGCAGTGGACGCGGACAGCATAGAGCCGGTTAATGAAATAAAAGGCAACGTACTTGTAGCTGCGGCAGTTTATTTCGGAAAAACCAGGCTGATCGACAATTTTATAGCTGAAAGGAACTGAATATATGACTCTGACGATGCTTAAAGGAAAAATACACAGGGCAAGAGTAACGGAAGCCGATCTGAATTACGTCGGCAGTATAACCGTCGATTCAGAATTAATGAAAGCCGCCGGTATCCTTGAATATGAAAAGGTTCAGGTTGTAAACGTTACTAACGGCAGCCGCATTGAAACATACGTCATATGCGGAGAACCGAATTCGGGCGTAGTTTGCCTGAACGGAGCCGCCGCCAGATGCGCCGCAGTAGGAGATATCGTTATAATAATGGCTTACGCTCAGATGAATGAAAAGGAAGCTGAAACATTCAGACCTAAGGTTGTGCTGACTGATGAAAAAAACAGAATAGATAAGATATTTCGCTACGAAACTCACGGTGAAATCAAATGATACTTGCCGTTGACATCGGAAACACGACTGTAGCTGTCGGCCTTATAAATTCCGGAAAAATATTAACGCACGAAAAAATCATGACTGACATATCCGAAATTGAGGTCGATTATCTGGAAAGAATAACCCGTATTATTAAAGCTTGGGAAGTAAGCAAAATAGAAGGCGCGGTTATTTCCTCTGTCGTTCCTCTTTTAACAGGTCTGATAAAAAATATAATTATTTCAGAATTTGGAATAGAGCCTCTTATAGTAAGTAATATTACCGCTTCCGGTATTGTAATAAAGACTGATAAGCCTGAAAGGGTTGGCAGCGACCGCATAGCAGACGCGGTCGGAGCAGTTTACGAATATGGTGCGCCGATTATAATAATTGACATGGGAACCGCCACAACAATATCAATTGTCAATAAGAATAAGGAATTTATCGGGGGTATGATTCTTCCGGGAGTAACGACAGCCTTGAATTCTCTTATAAAGAATACGGCTCTGCTTCCTCAAATTAAGCTTGGCTCGCCGCCGGAATCTATAATAGGCAAAAATACGTCCGAATCCATCGAAAGCGGAATTATTTACGGAACTGCCTCATGTATAGACGGTGTATGCGAAAGGCTCTCCGAAGAGCTTGGATATAGACCTAAAATAATAGCCACCGGAGGAAACGCAGGTAAAATTATTCCTTTCTGCAGAAACGAAATTATAATCGACAAAAAACTTCTTCTAAAGGGGCTGAACATAATATTTAATAAGCACGGGAGGAAAACAGATGCTTAACGGAAAGTCAGTATTGATTGGTATTACAGGAGGAATAGCCGCCTATAAAATTGCAGGCCTGTGCAGCTCGCTTGTCAAGCTTAATGCGGATACAAACGTAATGATGACGGAAAATGCGTGCAGATTTATATCTCCGCTCACATTTGAAACTCTGACAAACAGTAAATGCATGACAGATACGTTTGACAGAATGTTTGAATTTGATGTAAAACATATCTCAGCGGCCAAAAAAGCAGACGTTCTTCTAATCGCCCCTGCAACCGCAAACGTAATTGCAAAGCTTGCATACGGTATTGCCGACGATATGCTTACAACAACCGCTCTGGCATGCAGATGTCCGAAAATCGTTGCTCCCGCCATGAACACCAACATGTATCTGAATCCGGTTGTACAGAATAATCTTAAAAAGCTTGCGGAGTACGGTTGGACGGTCGTTCCGCCAGATAGCGGCAGGCTCGCCTGCGGCGACAGCGGAACGGGTAAAATGCCGTCTGAAAAAACGCTGCTATCCTATATTCTGAAAGAAACGGCATGTAAAAAAGATCTCAGTGGAAAAAAAGTACTTGTTACTGCAGGAGCCACCTCGGAATCAATTGATCCGGTAAGATTTATAACAAACCATTCTACCGGGAAAATGGGATATGCGGCAGCATGCAGAGCAATGCTGCGCGGAGCCGAAGTTACGCTTGTCAGCGGAAGAACAAGCATTGAGCCGCCGCCTTTTGTCAATACAATTAATGTACTCAGCGCGCTTGAAATGTATAATGCAGTAATAAAATATTCAAGCAGCGCCGATATAATTATAATGGCTGCCGCAGTTGCTGATTACAGACCAATAAAAGCAGAGACAGATAAAATCAAAAAATCAGAACAGACTATAACAATTAATCTGGAAAGAACTGACGATATACTTTCCGCCGTATGTAAAAATCGTAAAAAAAATCAGTTTATCTGCGGATTTTCCATGGAAACAGAAAATCTTATTGAAAATTCACGAAAAAAGCTTTATAAAAAGGGCTGCGATATGATTGCGGCAAATAATCTGAAAATTGAAGGCGCAGGATTCGGTACAGATACAAATGTCCTTACGCTTATAACCAAAAGCTTTGAAGAAGAGCTTCCTATTATGACTAAGGAAGAAGCGGCAGACCGTATTCTCGACGAAGCCGTTAAAAAAACAGGAGACAATCAATGAAGCCTGAACAGATTGCCGCTATTGCTGTTATTATTCTTATATTATACTTTATATATAGGCTGTGCCTTTCAAAGAGAAATTCCGGAAGCTTCCTTCCTTATCGAAAAAAGCTATTGCTTACTAAAAATGAATGGAATTTCTATAAAAAGCTGAAACCTGTTACAGACAAATACGGATATGGTATAATTGCTAAGGTCAGGCTTGCCGATCTTATAGAAGTTGATACTGATAAAACAAAAGAATTTGGCAGATTTTTTCCGAAAATCAGTTCAAAGCATATTGACTTTGCTCTTATAAATCCTGATAATATGGAGGTTTTATTTTTAATTGAGCTTGACGACAGATCTCATGATTTGCCTGCAAGGAAAGAACGCGACGATTTCGTAAATAAAGTCTGTGAAAAAACCGGCTACCACCTTATCAGAACCTACGGAGATACAGAAGAAATTAAAGATATTCTCCAAAGAAACAGACTAACATATTAACAGAATACATAAAAAAGCTCTGATAATCATATCAGAGCTTTTTATTTACTTTTTAGCGTTAGCCAGCATAAGCTTTATTCTGTTTTCCTGATTTACCTTGGTAGCGCCGGGATCATAGTCGATTGCTACTATATTTGCGCCGGGATATGCCTCTTTTATAACTCTTGACATGCCCTTTGCAACAATATGATTAGGCAGACAGCCAAACGGCTGCGCACAGATTATATTCTCGGTTCCGGTTTCAGCAAGAGCAGCCATTTCTGCCGGAATAAGCCAGCCTTCCCCCATATTGACGCCCTGACTTATATATTTATCAGCCAGCTTTTTTATATGCTCAAAATCATGGGGCGCTTCAAAAACGCCGTGCTCGTTAATCGTTTTGATTATAGTTTTCTGGATCATATGAATAAAGTCGTATCCTATTTTGCTGATAAGCGTCTTTTTATTCTTAGTCTGATAAAGCTTGCCGTCAGCAACAGAACCGGCAAGACAATACATTACAAATTCCATAAGCGCCGGTACTATAGGCTCGCACCCTTCTGAAAGCAGAAATTCCTCAAGATGATTGTTAGCAAGCGGAGAATATTTTACATATATTTCCCCGACTATTCCGACTCTGATCTTTTTTTCTTTGGTACGCTCTATTTTATCAAAATCCTCAAGAATCATTCGGCAGTATTTTTTACATTTAATAAATTCTCTTTTATCAAATATTGTGGTTAACTTTTCCTGCCATTTTTCTCTGACGCTTTCCGATTCACCACTGTGAATTTCATAAGGCTTGCATTGGTTATACAGCGACATTAGCAGATCGCCGTAAAAAACTGCATATACAACCTTAATCAATAACGGAAGCGTCAACGATAAACCGCTTCCCTTTTCCAGTCCGCTTAAATTAAGAGAAATAACCGGAACCTGCGGAAATTCCTTTTTCAAAGCTTTGCGCAGCAAATGTATATAATTTGAAGCACGACAGCCGCCGCCCGTCTGCGTAAGCATAAGCGCCGTTCTATTAACATCGTATTTTCCGCTTTTTAAAGCGTTTATAAATTGCCCGATAACAAGAAGAGCCGGATAGCAGGTGTCGTTATGGACATTTTTTAATCCCTCGTCAACAACCGCTCTGGTAGACGTCTGTAAAAGCTCGACGTGATATCCGTACTTTTTTAGAATATTTATGATTAGCTTGAAATGGATCGGCAGCATATCCGGTATAAGAATAGTATAGCTGCTTTTCATTTCTTCTTTAAAGACAGGATAATCCATAAAAATCCCCTTTCTTTCACAGCCGACGCTATTATTTCTATCGGTAAAATATTAAACCGTATATGAGGCTGTGTTTTATTCTTACTCTATCTCTCGTCCATTGCCGCAACAAGACTTCTCAATCTTATTTTTGCAGCTCCCAGATTATTAATCTCATCTATTTTAAGCTGGGTATATAGCTTACCCTTAGATTCAAGAATTTCCCTGACCTCGTCAGTTGTTATAGCGTCAATACCGCACCCGAATGAAACAAGCTGTACAAGCTGCATATCCGGCTGTGTGGTAACATACTGTGCCGCTCTGTATAATCTTGCATGATAGCTCCACTGATTCAAAACATGAGGATCGGGATAATGACCGTACTGAAATACCGCGTCCTCCGAAACTACTGCCATGCCAAGACTCGTTATAAGCTTGTGTATTCCATGATTTATTTCCTTATCTATATGATAAGGACGTCCGGCAAGAACAATTATCTTCTGACCGTTTTCCCTCGCCCCGTTTATAATCCGGTTTCCTTTGTTGAAAATTTCATTTCTGTAATCGGAAAGAGCGCTGAAGGCTTTCTTAACCGCAATTTTTACCTGAGATTTTTTAACGCCGTATCCGGTAAGAACGTCTGTCATAACAGATACAACATTTTTTTCACGGTTTAGATCAAGATATGGATGAATAAAGTTACCGTCGTTCAGACGCTGATTATTTGCCTTTAAAAGCTCCGGATAATAAGCGACCACAGGACAATTGAAATGGTTATCGCTTTCTCCCTCGTCAAGATTATAGCTCATACAGGGATAAAATATAAAATCGACATTTTTCTCAAGGAGGCTTTCAATATGACCGTGAACAAGCTTTGCCGGATAGCAGACCGTATCTGACGGTATTGTATGCTGTCCTTTATAATAGGTATCTCTTGAGCTTTCCTCTGAAAATACGATCTGCATATCAAGCTCTTCAAAAAACGCTTTCCAGAAAGGAATCAGCTCATAAAAGTTCAAAGCCAGAGGTATTCCGACTCTTGCCTTTGAACCGGAGCTGTTTTTAAACAAATCCAATACATATTTATATTTAAACTCATAAAGACTTTCGTCTCCGCTTGAATTAGTTTTACCGGCGCCCTTTTCGCATTTGTTTCCGGATATAAACCTGCGTCCGTTTCCAAAATTTATAATATTAAGGCTGCATTTGGCAGTGCATCCCCCGCACTGCGCTGATTTCGAGGTATAGCTGAAATTCTGAAGATCCGCGCCTGAAATTATTGAAGATATTCCTTTTGATTTTTCCTTTGCGTAAAGCGCGGCGCCGAACGCGCCCATAAGACCTGATATAGCAGGTCTTATAACGTTCCTGCCCATTTCTTTTTCAAAGGCTCTTAAAACGGCGTCGTTTAAAAAGGTTCCACCCTGAACAACTATATTTTTACCAAGCTCCTCAGGAGATCTTGCGCGTATAACCTTATAGATAGCGTTTTTTATAATTGAAGACGACAATCCTGCGGAAATATTCTCAACAGTCGCACCGTCCTTCTGAGCCTGTTTGACGCTGCTGTTCATAAAGACTGTGCATCGTGATCCCAAATCCACGGGATGTTCAGCCATAAGTCCAAGCTGGGCAAAGTCGGATATGTCATAGCCCAGTGCAAGAGCAAAGGTCTGAATAAACGATCCGCAGCCGGAGGAACAAGCTTCATTAAGCATTATACTGTCAATGCTGTGATTTTTTATCTTAAAGCATTTTATATCCTGTCCGCCTATATCAATTATAAAATCAACCTCAGGACAAAAATAAGACGCCGCTTTAAAATGAGCTACTGTTTCCACAATTCCGAAATCTATAGATAATCCTGATTTTATCAGCTCCTCTCCGTAACCGGTAACTGCCGAACCCTTAATTACTATCCCAGGATTTATCTGACTGTAAATATCCTTTAGCTTAGATACTACTTTATCAAGCGGCTGTCCCTGATTTGAAGAATAATGCTGATAAAGAAGCTTTCCGTCCTCAGTGATAAGAACAAGCTTTGTTGTGGTAGAACCGGCGTCAACGCCCAAATAGGCTCCGCCCTCGTATGTATGCAAATCGGCATATTTTAAATCGTGCTGTTTATGTCTTTCTATAAATTCTTCATATTCACGCTGCGTCCTAAAAAGAGGCTCTCCGGTAACTACTCCTCCGGCAGTTTTTGAATTTTCTATTCTTTTGATAATATTGTCTATTGAAAATTCTTCATTTCCGTTCTGAGCAAACAGCGCGCAGCCTAACGCTACAAATACAGGCGCTTCCTTGGGAAAAAGAGCAGTTTCTCCTTCCTTAAGATGAAGAGTATTTATAAAGGCTCTGCGAAGTCCCTTTAAAAATGAAAGCGGACCGCCTAAAAACAGTACCTTTCCCTCGATCGTCCTTCCCTGTGCAAGTCCGGATACTGTCTGATCAACCACGGCCTGAAATATGCTTGCGCAGATATCTTTTCTTTCAGCCCCCTGATTTAGCAGCGGCTGTATATCAGATTTTGCAAAAACGCCGCACCTTGAAGCAATAGGATAAACCTTTTGAGCGTCAAGCGACATCTGATCCATTTCTGTAACCGTAACTGCAAGAAGGGTAGCCATCTGATCAATAAAAGCGCCGGTGCCTCCCGCGCAGGAGCCGTTCATTCTCTGCTCGACTCCTCCGGTCATAAATATGATTTTTGCGTCCTCTCCGCCAAGCTCAATTACAGCGTCAATATCTGAAAAGCGTTCCTTAACAGCTATAAACGCTGAATTTACCTCCTGAACAAAAGGAATCTCCGCTCCGTTTGCAAGTCCCAAACCGGCAGAGCCGGTCATACAAACCCTGAACGTATCGTCAGGAAATTTTTCGGCAATAATTTCAAGCTGTTCCTTGACAGCTTCTTTGACCTTAGAAAAATGCCGCTGATATTCAGAATATATAATATCCTTATTATTATTAATAATAACGGTCTTGACTGTCGTTGATCCTACGTCAATACCTAATGAATAAATAGCCATATAAGAACTCCATTCTGCTGTATACATACAGCAAAGCTGAAAATGTATCTTTAATATTATAACACAAAATTTTAAAAAAGAAAAGACTTTTTCAAGTCCTTTTAAATCCAACTATTGAAATCCTTAGCATATTTCAGATTTTTGTAATTTATATTGACATTATAATCATTTAATGGTAAAATATAATTATAATATTTATAGGGAGATGTATTATGAAGCTGGTTAAAAAGATTTATACTTTTATTACGGCAGCGGCATGCTGCGCCGCAATATCAGGCATTATGCCGTTTTCC
>OIWT01000140.1_pt1 | contig 100651 bp, 108 predicted proteins | sample 1587701 | NCBI WGS metagenome assembly OIWT01 (sample SAMEA3888904, study PRJEB22519) | human gut metagenome | biome: human gut; feature: human-associated habitat; material: faeces | place: Denmark | collected 2009
TTAGAAAATTTATACTCAAAAAATCCAAATATAAAACCAATTATAATAAGAAAAAAATTTCTGACTTTTGAATTTTTTTTAATTTTATTTACTTTGTAATTTTTTTCCTTATAATTTTTTATTTTTACTTTAATCTTTTTTTTATTTAAAAATATATTTTTCCTATAAACTTTAAATCTATTTTTTAAACTTCCTATTTCTCCCATTACTTAACAACACCAATTTTATTTAATGGAAATAACCTAAATACTCCTACTCCACATATATCTTTTTTATAAATAAGTCCTATTATTCTGCTATCTTGCGATACGCCTCTATTGTCACCAAGTACAAAATAATAATCATCTGGAATAACATCATACCCCAACTCTTCTAAAAAGAAATTATCAGTTGAAACATCTAATTTTACATCATCAATTTTTTTATTATTAATATATAAAATTCCATTTACATATTTAACTGTTTCACCAGGTAAACCTATTACCCTTTTTATTAGTTTGGAATTATTATAATTGAATACAACTATATCAAATCTTTCTATATTTTTATCAAATTTTTTTAATAAAACTATGTCATTATTTTTTAAAGTAGGATACATTGATGTACCACTTACTCTTACTGGTGTTACTACAAAGCATCTAATAAGAACAACAATTAGAATTATTACTAAATATGGAATAAATTCCTTTATTACTTTCATAATAAACCTCCTTAATAGCAAAAATAAGGCAACAATGCCTTATTAATTTCTTTCTTTAATTCTTGGTTGTTTAACTGATTTTCTTAAGTATCCACCTATTTTAGCACGTCTAACTTTACCTTTTCTAACAACTGTTACTGAATCAATTTTTGGTGAATTAACAGGGAATGTTCTTTCAACTCCTACTCCACCTGATATTTTTCTAACGATAAAGTTTTTAGAAACTCCGCTACCTTTAATTGCGATTACTAAACCTTCAAATGCTTGAATTCTTTCACGGTTTCCTTCAATAATTTTAACGTCAACTCTTACTGTATCTCCTACACGAAATTCAGGAATATCAGTTCTAATTTGACTTTTAGTTATTTTTTCAACTAAATTCATAATAAGCCTCCTTTTTTATTACAGCGATCATAAGTATTTAATAGTCTCAGCGGATCACATGAAAAATTTTATCATATTATTAAATAATATGCAAGTATTTTTAAAGTTTATCTTGTTTTTTTACTTTTTAATTCTTCTTCGTATTGCAAATCATCAACATATATTAGTTTTTGTTTTAATTCTTCTTCAAGAAAATTTATTTTTTTTAATAATAATGTTATATATTTTTCATCTAAATATTTTTTATATTTATTTACTATGATACTTTTATATCTTGATATTTCATTTAAAGCTTCTGATATATCACCTGGATCATTATCTTCATCTTCTACTACTGCAATCATTAATTTTAAAAATGAATCAAGTTTCTTTTTTATCTTTTTTTTCAAAATTTTTTCTATAAAACTTTGATTCACAATTATCATAGAATTAACTTTGATTCCAGGGTAATTTATTTTATTTAAAGGTTTAATATTAAAACCATTTTTTTCATAATTAATTAAAGTAACATTTGAATTTTTTTTATCTTTACATATTATATAACATTGTTTTTTCATATGTTTCAACTCTTTTCTATTAAATCAGGTCTTCTTTCATGTGTTTTTTCTAATTGTTTTTCATATCTCCATTTTCTAATATTTTCATGATGTCCAGATAATAATACATCTGGAACTTTCATTCCTCTAAAATCAACTGGTTTTGTATAGACTGGATAGTCAAGAAGTCCGTCACTAAATGAATCATTTTCATGTGATTCTTTTTCTATAACACCATCTATTAATCTTACCACACTATCAATAATTACCATTGATGGTAACTCACCGCCAGTTAGAACATAATCACCTATGCTAATTTCCTCATCAGCTAAAGATCTAATTCTTTCATCAAAACCTTCATAATGTCCACAAACAATTATAATATGCTTTTTTGAAGTTAAAGAATAAGCTTTCTTTTGATTATATTTGTTTCCTTGAGGAGTTACTAAAATAACATAAGAATCATTCGTTTTTAATGCATCCACTGCATCAAATATTGGTTGAGGCATAAGTACCATTCCAGCACCTCCACCAAAACCATAATCATCTACTTTTTTATGTGGATCCAATGTATAATCTCTAATATTATGAATATTAATTTCAACTTTATTTTGAGTTAAAGCTCTTTTAATTATTGATTCTGATAAAAAGCCTTCAAACATTTTAGGGAAGAGTGTTAAAACATCAATTTTCATCTATAAGTCCCCCAACTTCATTAATGTATATTTTCTTATTTTCTAGATCTGTCTTTTCTATAAATGGTTTTATGTTAGGAATTAAAATTTTCTTTTTGTTTTTTTCTATAACCAAAATTTCATGAGCTTTAGATGTTACTATATCTGTAACATTTCCTATTAATTTATCATTTGAGTAAACTTCTAAATTAATTAAATCTTCAAAAAAATATCCATCCACTTTTATATCATCTTTATTTATATATACACTTTGTCCTTTATATTTTAATACCTCATTTATATCATTTATATCATAAAATAAAACCATGTCATACATTTTATGTTTTCTATAATTCTTAATAATCATTTCTTGTTTTTGTGTTCCAATATATAATTTAAAATTTTCTTTAAAAATTTCATTTTTATATTTAAAATCTGAAAGGATTCTTATTTCTCCTTTTATTCCATGAGTATTGACTATTTTACCAACATATATGTATTCCATGATTTCACCTACTTAATTCATACAAGATTATACTAGTAGCAACTGCAACATTTAAACTCTCGCACTTGTTATTCATTTCAATATAAATAAATTCATCACATAATGAATTTACTTCGTTACTTACCCCTTTTCCTTCGTTACCAACTATTATAGCAAATTTTTCACCTTTTTCAACATTTTTTATACTTTTTCCATTAACTACATTTGTACTAAATATTTTATACTGATTTTGCTTTAAGTTAGATATAAATTCAGTTAAATTTTTTTCTATTATATTAATATGAAAAATCATGCCTTGGGTTGCTCTTATAACTTTTGGATTATATAAATCTACAGTATTTTTACTTAATACAATTGTATCTATATTAAATGCTACTGCGCTTCTTACTATTGTTCCTAGATTACCAGGGTCCTGTATATCATCAAGTATAAGTACTCTATTGCCTACTAAATTTTTATTTAATTTTTCACATATACCAATTATTTTATTAGGTGTATCTAAATTACTTATATATTTTAAAACATTATAAGTTGCATAATTAGTTTCAACATTTAAATTTAGTTTAGTATTTTCTTCTAAAATTAATTCTTTTAATACGCCATTTTTATATGCTTCTAAAACTAAATGTTCTCCTTCTACAATAAACAAGTTATTTAAATCTCTATATTTTTTTGTATTTAATTTTTTTAGTTCTTTTATTTTTTTATTTTCTATTGAAGTGTATAGCATAACAATCACCATATATATTTTACCATTTTATATGTTATTTTTAAATATAAAAAAATAAAAAGTCACAAAGTGACTTATTTATTTAATTGAGCAGCTACTTCTTCTGCAAAATTTTCTTCTTTTTTCTCCATACCTTCTCCAACTTCATAACGTATCATGTTTATGATTTTACCGCCATTATTTTGAACGAATTTTGAAACTGTTTCTTTATTTTCTGCTTTTACATAGATTTGATCTTCTAAGCATACTTCTTCGTAATATTTTCTAACTTTCCCAACTAAAATATTTTCTATTTTATCTTCTGGTTTACCTTCATTAATTAATTGTTCTCTAATTATTGTTTTTTCTTTTTCTAATACATCAGTTGGAACTTCGCTTGATTTTAAATATAAAGGTCTCATTGCTGCTGCATGCATTGCAACATCTTTAGCAATTTCTTCATTTGCACCTTCTATAAGTGTTAATACTGCGATTCTTCCCCCCATATGTATATATGAACCAAATGATTCATTGTCTTTTTTAGTTATTTTTGAAAATCTTCTAAGACTTAATTTTTCTCCAATTGTAGCTGTTTTACTTACAATTAATTCTTTTATAGTTGAATTCCCATTTTTTAATTCTAATGCTTCATCTAATGTTTTTGCATTACTAGAAACAAGTGTTTCTAATATTGTATCAACTAATGTTTTAAATTCTTCATTTTTAGCGACAAAATCTGTTTCAGAATTTATTTCAAGAATTACAGCATCATTTCCTTTTATTAAAACTGATGCAATTCCCTCAGCAGCTATACGATCTGATTTTTTAGCTGCTTTTGCTATTCCTTTTTCTCTTAAATAATCCATTGCAGCATTAATATCGCCATTACTAGCTTCTAATGCTTTTTTACAGTCAAGCATTCCTGCTCCACTTTTATCTCTTAATTCTTTTACTAAACTTGCAGTTATCATATAAAATTCCTTTCTATTATATAAAAAGATGATTCATAAAATCATCTTTAAAGTCTTATTTTAAAGCATCAATTAATTCTGCTTTTTTCATTGTAGAATAACCTTTAACGTCTTTATTCTTTGCCATTTCACGTAATTCTGCAACTGTTAATTTACTTAAATCTTGTGATTTAGTGGCTTTTTCTTCTTTAACAGTTTTAACTTCTTTTACTTCTTCAGTTTTTTCTACTTTTTCAGTTTTTTCTACTTTGTTAAATGATTTTTTTTCAAATGGTTTTTTATCTCTTGGTTTACGATCGTCAAATCTTCTTTGTCTGTCTTCTTTTCTTTTAACAGAATCAACAGCTTTTTGCATAATTTCATTAGGATTAACTGTTTTTTGTGAATCAATTGTTACATAATCTACTAATTTACCACCGCTTGCTTCTACTATAGCATTTGCCATTACACCAATTATAAGTTTAACAGCTCTAATAGCATCATCGTTACCTGGTATTACATAATCAACCATATCTGGATCACAGTTTGTATCTACTATACCAAATACAGGGATATTCAAAATTCTTGCTTCTTTAATTGCTATATCTTCTTTTGAAGGGTCTACAATAAATAAAGCATTTGGTAATTTATTCATATCTCTAATTCCACATAAAACTTTATTTAATTTATCATATTCTTTTCTTAATTTGATTACTTCTTTTTTAGGTAATACATCAAATGTTCCATCTGATTCCATTTTTTCGATTTCTTCTAATCTTTTAACTCTTTTTCTAATTGTTCTAAAGTTAGTTAAAGTACCACCTAACCATCTTTCATTAACATAGTAAGATTCACTTCTTAAAGCTTCTTCTTTTGTAGCTTCACTAGCTTGTTTTCTAGTTCCTACAAATAAAACCTTTCCACCATTTTCTGCAATTGTCTTAAGTGCAGCATAAGCTTCTTCAATTTTTTTAGCTGTTTTTTGTAAATCAATAATGTAAATATCATCTCTTGAAGTAAAGATGTATTCTTTCATTTTAGGATTCCATCTTTTTGTTTGATGTCCAAAATGAACTCCAGCTTCTAATAAATAATTCATTGACACTACTGTCATATTTCTTCCTCCTTTTGTTATTTCCTCCGATCACTTCTAATTTACACCACCTATAAAGGCACTAGGCATAAAAATCCATGTCGTGTGTATTAAAAAAGCCAAGATCATTATATCATAATTATATGTTTTTTCAAGACTTTTTAATATAAAAATTGTTTTTACTTATTTAATTTTTCTCTAACGATTTTATTCACTAATCCTAAATCAGCTTTTCCTTTTAATATTGGTGTTAATTTACCCATTATTTTTCCCATATCGGATACTGAAGAAGGTTTTAATTCATCAAATACATCATTTACGGTTTTGATAATTTCTTCTTCACTTAATTGCTCAGGCATATATTTGTTAAGAAGTTCAATTTCTTTTTCTGTTTTTTCTACTAAATCTGTTCTTCCACCTTTTTCAAATTCTTTAATTGATTCTTTCCTTGTTTTAATTTCCCTTGCAATAATAGTTATTACTTCATCATCATTAAGTACATGTTTTACCTTAATTTCTTCTAATTGAATTGCTCCTTTAACCATTCTTACAACATTAAGTAAATCTTTGTTTTGATTTTTCATAGCGTTTTTTAAATCGACTAATATTCTTTCTTTCATTTTTATTTCCCTTCTAAAAAAAGAACCCATAACAGCTCTAGTTATACATTCTTTCTCTTCTACGACTATTTTTAATTCCTTCTTTTTTAGCTTTTCTTCTTTTAACTCCAGGTTTCATATAACCTTCGGTTCTTTCTTTAACTGTTTTTAGGAGGCCTTCTTTAGCATTTTTTTGTTTCATAGTACGTAGTGCACCATCAACATTTCCATTTCTTACAACTACTGTAGACATTAGTATTCCCTCCCTTCTGTGACGCTAATATTATAACATTTGTTTTAATTTATTACAATAAAAAATTTAAAAAAATTAGGCTTTTACTGATATTTTTGAACTTTTTTTTGTAAATTAATACAAATTTAAATTTTTTTAGGCTTTTTCTTTTAATATTTAATAATTTCAATAAATACAAAAAAAGTTATCTTGAATGATAACTTTTTTATAAATTACACACATTTTATATAATAGGTTCTGATAAAGCTTCCAACTAATTTACCACCTTCAAATAATATTTGACCTATTGTCTGTAAAATTGGTATTAAAAAAGGCAATAATAATATTAAGATTATAGTTATGATTATTTTTTTATTTTTTATTACACTGGACATATATTTTTACCAACTATTCTTCGTACAGCAGAACCTAAACTTTTACCAAGTTCAAAAATAAAAGTAACACCTTTTGTAATAGATGAAATCAAGGTTCCTGATATTCCTCCTCCATCTATCAATAATAATTCTTGCTTATTTAATTTTAACACATATACCCCTCCTTAATTACATTTTAGTGGTCTAACATAACCATCTATTACACCTATTAAAAAGACAATACCAGCTCCTATTAAAAATCCAGCCCCTATACTAAAACCGCCTCCATTTACATTCATTAATTCGTTTTTATTTAATTTTATCATTACATCAACCCTTTCTTTAAAAAATTAAATATTTCTTTTAATAATGTTGTTTTTTCTAATTCAATATATATTTCTAATATATTGTTATCTATTTTATATTTATCTTCTAAATTAATATTAAGTACTATTTCATAATAATTTTTATTATCTATTATCATATACTCTTTACTTATTTCTTTTATTTCAAAATTATATTTTTTATTATCTATGTATAATCTATCTTTAATTTTATTGATCTTGTCTGGAGAAAGCTCTAAAACTATGTTATTTCCTCTTACCATACCAATACACTTTTCATATTTATTGTATGTAAAGAAAATTCCAAAAACAAGTATAAATATAAGAAAAACAAGTAATATTGTGATCCATGAAATTATTTTTACTGGTACTTTTTTAAGCATAATAACACTTGAGTTATTATATATATCTATATCATTCATTTTTAAACACGTCCTTAACTATTTCTCCATTTTTAAGTTCAATTACTCTATCATACAAATCCATATTATCAAGTCTATGTGAAATAACTATTATCATTTTATTTTCATGCATTTTAAATAAATTTTTAAGTATTTTTCTTTCGAGATTTATATCCATTTGGCTTAAACCCTCATCTATTATTAAAACTTCAAAGTTTTTAAGTAAAGCACGAGCTAGTATAATTCTTTGCCTTTGTCCACCTGATAAATTATACCCGTTTTCTTCTATAAGCATATTTAAACCTAAATCATTTAAAAATTCATCGATAAAGCATTTTTTAGAAATTTCTATTATTTGTTCTTCTGTAATGTTCTTATCTATTTTCAAATTATTGTAAATAGAATCTGTATATAAAATTTCATTTTGAGATATATAAGAAAAATTTTGTTTTATTACATCATCTTTATAATCATTAATGTCATATCCATTAATAGTAATTTGATTTCTAGGTATTTCATAGTACCTCATCAATAATTTAAATAAAGTACTTTTACCACTTCCACTTTTACCTAAAATAAGTATTTTTTGTTTTTTTAGTTTTAGGTTAATGTTTTTTAATTGTTTTTCTTTATAATCATATGAATAAGATAAATTATTAAAAGATATTTCCTTTACTTTTACATTATCTATGAAAGTTTGTTTTTTATTTTCATTTTTAAATAGTTCTAAAATGCGTCTTAATGAATTTTTCGCTTCTTTTATCTCTGAATTTAAATCTATTATGTTTTTTATTGGTTCTAAAAAATAATTTAATAAATTAACAAATACTAGTAAATCACCAAATGTCAAATTTCCTAATGTAACCATTTTTGCGCCTACATATATTATTGTTAAATATCCAACGGCATTTACTAAATCTTTTAGTATTGAAATTGTATTATTGTAATTATCAAATTTAAATATATTTTTTAAAAACTTAACATATTTTTTTTCGAACTTATCAATTATTTGTGCTTCATTTCCTACACTTTTTACAGTTTCAAAACCATTTATTGTTTCAATCATATATGACATTGTTTCAGATTTATTAACCTGAATTGTGTTAATATTATTAGTTATTCTATTTTTTGAAAAAATCATTAATAATAAATATATGAATACTATAATCAATGAAATGAAAAATAGTTTGGTATTTATAATATAAAATATTATGAAAGTTACTAAAGCAAGTGGTAAATCGATAAATAAGGAAAGTGATACTTTAGTTATCATGTTTCTAATAATAGATAAATCGTTTACTCTTGAAATTATATCACCAGTTGTTCTAGTATGATAATAGTTATAAGGAAGTGAAATTATTTTTTTATAAGTATCTAGTGTCAATAACAAATCAATCTTTTGATTTAAATATATTAATAATTTATTCCTAAAAAAATCACTTAAAATTTTAAATATATTTATAAATAGAAAAAATATAAATATAATTGTTAAATTATTATAGTTTATAGCATCTAATATATTTTTCATATAAAATGAGCTTATTACAGAAAACATTGTTATAAATATAGATAACATTATTATATTAAATACAAATGTTTTGTGTAACTTTATAATTTTTAAAAGAAAATCTATGAAAGAAATGTTTTGAGTTAATGGGAGTTTTTTTAAAGGATAAAGTGTTATTAAAACACCAGACCACATTTTTTGAAATTCTGAAAAAGTAATTTTTTTAATACTACATGATGGATCTGCAATTATGATTTTTTTGTTTTTAAAATCAATTTTATAAATTACAACAAAATGTTTGTATTTTCCATCAATAACTACATGAGCAATGCAAGGTAGAATTAGATTTTCTTTATTTAATTGTTCTAATGAGGATTTAATACCCTCTGCATTAAATCCTATACTTTTACAAGCCTCTATTATATGAAAAGCAGTTGTACCATTTTTATCGGTTTTAGTTAAATCTCTTATTTGATCTATTGGTAAGTTCCCACCATAGAAATTAATTATCATTCCTAAGCATGCACAACCGCAGTCTTTTATATTATCTTGTTTTATAAAAGGATATTTTCTAATATTTTCACCTCCTATAAATAAGATATCTCATGTCAAAATGTTTTCCTTTTTATTTCAAAAAAAAACAACTATTTTTTTAAAATAATTATTTTTTTACTTCCATATTTTCTTTCTTTAAATATTTTTAGATTATTTGTATTTATTTCTTCTGTCTCATATTCACAAATTATAATTCCATTATCTTTTAATAAATTATTTTCTAGTATTATATTGATTGCTGGATTTATAAGATTTAATTTGTAAGGGGGATCTAAAAATATAACATCAAATGTTTTGTTTTGATTACTAAATTCTTTAAGTGCATTTTTAAAATCTTTTTTTATTATAAAAGCATTTTCAATTGTATTAATATTTTTTTTAAGTATATTTATAATATTAATATTATTATCAACAAAATAACACTCTTTAGCACCACAACTTAAAGCCTCTATTCCTAAAGAACCACTTCCTGCAAATAAATCCAAACAACTACTATCACTTATGTAATCTTGTATCATTCCAAATAATGATTCTTTTACCCTATCCATAGTAGGTCTTGTACCATTTATATCAAATCCAGTAATATATTTTCCCTTATATTTTCCACTTATTATTCTCACATTACCACCAACAATATTTTATCATAATTATTTTAGAGTTGATAGAACATTTTGAATCATTTCAATAGTTTTCAATGTTTCCCCAATTCGATCGGTAAATTTTAGTCTATAGTTGTGTTTAACTTCATCTTCAAAATTTTTAAAGGACTGAGGCGACCTATTAAGTATTTTGTACCAAAAAGAGTTTTCTCTTAAATATTTTTGATAGTTAGGATTATTTTTTATTTTAAATTGAATTTCTAAAGTCATTAATCCTCAAAATGCTTATACATTGGTCTTGGTTTATATTCTTCTTTTTTTGTTTCTTTTGTACCAAAATCACCAAGTACACTTAAAACTCTTTGAACACTTTGAACTCCATTTTGGATTGAATCAAGATCTAGCGATTTTAACCAAGTTAAAAAACCTGCTGTAGCGGTTGCTGTTGAGGCAGCTTCTACAACTTTTTCTTTTGTTATATAATCTTTCCATGCATTTTCATCTTCACCATACATATCATATATTTCATAATATTTTTGCCAAGACATACTACCATCTTTAACATGTTTAATCAAAGAAGGATTTTTTTTGACAAAGTTTTTAAATTCATCCTTTTTATTCACAACTATCACCTATATTAATATATGCCTATATTTTTAAATGTTAACCAAACAAGAAAAAAGATGATATTTTTCATATCACCTTAATCTAATCCATTAATTTTAAAATCATCTAAAAAATCATCAATAGTCATCATTTTTTCATCTATTTTTTCTAATTCAACAGGTTTAGATTCTCTTTTTTCATCTGACTTTTCGTTAGGTTCTATATTACTAAAATTTTGTTCTTCAAGTAAATTAGTTTCTACAAATATTTCATCAATGTTTTTCTTTGATATACTACTACCTGTAGAATATCTATCCATTATTGGAAATTCAGTATTTTTAATAAAAACAAAGTCATCATTTACCTTTATTATTAAGTTTGTTTTATTACTTACAATGAAGGCATTTAATATATAATATGGATTAGTTTTAACATCTCTTATTATTTGAACACCTTTTCTAGCTCTAGACATAACTTCAAAATCACTTATTTTAACTCTTTTACCTGTATTTTTTTCTGTAATTATAGTTATATACTCGTCTAAATCATCAAATAAAGCAAAACTAACTACTTCATCATCTTTTAAACTAATAGCTTTAACACCAGCACCTTTAGTACCTATTGGTGCTACTTCGTCTAAATAAAATCTTAAACCATAACCATTTTTTGTTACTACAAATATTTGATTTTTACCAGTAGTACATGTATTAATTAACTTATCATCTTCTTTAAGTTTTATTGCAGTTAAAGGTTTATTATAGCGTTGAACTTTAAATTCATTTAATTTAGTTCTTTTTATCATTCCATTTTTTGTCACAAACGTGACATAAATATTATCTTCAAAATTGTATACTGGCATACAAGAAATTACATTTTCATCTGGATTAAGTTTTATAATGTTGCTTACATGTTTTCCTAATTCCTTCCACTTTAAATCTGGTATTTCATGTACAGGTATATATAAATAATTACCTAAATCCGTAAATAAAAGTATGGTATCTAATGTATTCATTTTATATAATCCTATCAAATAATCTCCATTTTTAAGTGCAGTTTCTCCATCTGCTTGTGAATAGCTTCTATTAGATACTCTTTTAATATATCCCTCTTTTGTTACTACTACTACAGCTTCTTCTTTAGAAATCATTTTTGTTGTATCTATCTTGATTTCCATTATTTCATCTTTAATTTCAGTTTTTCTTGGAGTTGCATATTCTTTCTTTATAATTTTAAGTTCTTCTTTCATAACTGATTTTAACCTATTTTCATCAGTTACTATCTCATTTAAAGTTTTAATAATTAACTGTAATTTTTTATTTTCTTGTTCCAAATCTAAAACATCTATATTAGTTAATCTATAAAGTTGTAAATCTAATATTGCTTTGGCTTGTTCTTCTGTAAAACCAAACTTATTCATTAAATTAATACAAGCATCTTGTTTATTTTTGCTTGCTCTTATTGTAGCTATTACTTCATCTAATATAGATAAAGCTTTTATTAAACCATCAACAATATGCAATCTTTTCTTAGCAACTTCTAAATCAAAATTAGTTCTTTTTAAAATAACTTCTTTTTGATGTTTAATATATGCATCTAACATATCTACTAATCCAAGAGTCATAGGTCTTCTATTTACTATAGAAACCATATTATAACTATATGAAATCATCAAATCAGTATTTTTATATAAATAATTAAGAATTAATTCAGAATCTGCATCTTTTTTTAAATCAATAGCTATTTGAAGTCCATCTCTATCAGTTTCATCTCTAACTTCAGCAATTCCTTCAACTTTCTTATCTATTCTAATTTCATCTATCTTTTTTACTAATAATGCTTTATTAACATCAAATGGTATTTCTGAAATTATAATTTGTTCTTTACCTTTGTTTTTTACAATTTCTAACTTAGATTTTACGATTACTTTTCCTCTACCTGTAGTAAAAGCATCTATTATTCCATTTTTTCCTTCTACTATTGCACCTGTTGGAAAATCTGGACCCTTAACTATATCAAAAATTGTTTCCGCATGGCAATTTGGATTTTCTATTCTTTTAATAGTTGCATCAATTATTTCACCTAAATTGTGGGGTGGAATATTAGTTGCATATCCAGCACTTATTCCTGTTGCACCATTTACAAGCAAATTAGGAAATTTGGCTGGCAAAACAGTTGGTTCTAATAAGGTATCATCATAGTTAGGTGCCCAACTGATTGTATTTTTATCTATATCTTTTAAAAGTTCATTGCTTATTTTAGCTAAACGTGCTTCTGTATAACGCATTGCTGCAGGTCCATCGCCATCCATAGAACCATTGTTACCATGCATATCAATAGTCATCAAATTCTGTTTCCACCATTGACTCATTCTAACCATAGCTTCATATATGCTTGAATCTCCATGGGGATGATATTGTCCCATTACATTTCCTACAGTTTTTGCGGATTTTTTATATGGTTTATCATATGTATTTCTATCTCTATACATAGCATATAAGATTCTTCTTTGAACTGGTTTTAATCCATCCCTTACATCAGGAAGAGCTCTATCTTGAATTATTGCTTTTGAATATCTTCCAAATCTCTCTCCCATTATTTCTTCTAATGAATAATCATATATTCTTTTAATTACATCTTGCATTAATATCACACCTTATCTTTTTTTAGGTTTTGCTTCTTCCTCTTTAATATCAGGCATATCATCAATCATTTTGAATGCTTTAGGTACCTTTATTAATGAGCTATATTTTCTAAATATAGACTCTAGGTAAGTTTGTTCTTCTTTATCATTCGAAAATTTCATTAATTCATCATAAATATCCCTAATAAGATAATGAGTACATTGATATTTTTCTGCTGGTGTACCATTTTTTGAAATTGAATAATCTTTTAACATTCTTTCAAAAGTTTCATCATATTCAACTTGGTTACCATTTTGAATATTTGTTAAATATCTAGATGTAACTACTCTAGCAAATTGATCATTTTCACTGATCTTTTCACATAAATCAACACTGTAATTATATACCTTTCCTATTCTTTTACTCATTTCTATTTCTTCTATTGTTTTTGTTTTCATAATATCCTCTTTTCTTATGCTATTTTATAATTATCTTCTAAAGAAAATTCAACATTTTCTTCTATCCATTCTTTTCTAGGTTCTACTTTATCACCCATTAGCACACTAACTCTTTTTTCTGCCAATGAAACATCATTTATATTTACTTTAATTAAGCTTCTTGTTTCAGGATTCATTGTTGTTTCCCACAACTGATCATAGTTCATTTCTCCTAAACCTTTGTATCGCTGAGTTTCAAGTTTTACTTTGCTTTTTTCAAGTATTTCTTTTCTTTCCTCATCGCTCCAAGCATAATAAACTGTTTTACCATTAAACAATTTATATAAAGGTGGCATAGCTATATAAAGTTTTCCAGATTCAATTAAAGGTTTCATATATCTATAAAAGAAAGTTAACAATAATATCTGTATATGTGCTCCATCATCATCTGCATCAGTCATGATTATTATTTTATCGTAATTTGAATCTTTTACTTCAAAATCACTACCAACACCAGCACCTATTGTATGAATTATAGTATTTATTTCTTCGTTTTTAAATATTTCCTCTAATCTTGTTTTTTCTGTATTAAGCACTTTACCTCTTAGTGGTAATATAGCTTGATACTTTCTATCTCTGCCTTGTTTTGCACTTCCACCTGCAGAATCTCCTTCGACTAAAAATAATTCATTTTTATTCGGATTTTTTGTTTGAGCAGGAGTTAATTTATCACTTAGAGATCTTTCTTTTTTATTTTTATCCTTACCATTTCTAGCTTCATCTCTAGCTTTTCGTGCAGCTTCTCTTACTATTTTACTTTTTATCATTTTATCAAGTATTAACGTAGCAATAGCTTTGTTTTCTTCAAGGAAAAATTGAAGTTTTTCACCAACTATTTTATCTACAACTGTTCTAGCAACAGGTGTTCCTAGTTTTGCTTTTGTTTGACCTTCAAATTGCAACAAATTTTCTGGAATTTGTAAACTTATGATTGCAGTTAATCCTTCTCTTGTATCACTACCCTCTAAATTTTTATCTTTAGTTTTCAAATATCCATTTGTTTTGGCATAATCATTAAATACCCTTGTTAAAGCAGTTTTAAAACCAACTTCATGACTACCACCATCATTTGTTTTTACATTATTAACAAATGAAACTATATTTTCAGAATAAGTATCTGTATATTGAAATGCCACTTCTACATTAATATCATCTTTTGATCCTGAAAAAGATACAACATTGTGAAGTTGTTTTTTATCTTCATCCAAATATTCAACAAATGACTTTAAACCATTTTCATAATGAAAAGTTTCTTCTTTTTTATCTTCAATATCTTCTACAATAACAGTTAATCCTTTAAGTAAAAAAGCACATTCTTGCATTCTTTCACAAATAGTAGTAAATGAAAAAGTTGTAGATGAAAATATTGTATCATCAGGCATAAACCTTACCTTTGTTCCAGTTTTGCTTGTTTTACCTAAGCGTTGTAATGGAATATCTAACTTTCCACCATCTTTAAATCTTATAAAGTGTTCATAACCATCTCTTTTAATAGTTACTTCCATCCATTTGCTTAAAGCATTTACAACACTAGCACCTACACCGTGCAACCCACCTGATACTTTATATCCACCACTTTCAAATTTTCCTCCTGCATGTAATACAGTATAAATTACTTCTGGGGTAGACATACCAGTTGAATGCATTCCAACTGGTACACCTCTTCCTTCATCTTCTACACTTATACTATTATCAGGATGAATAATGATTTTAATTTTTTTACCATATCCATTGATAACTTCATCTATACCATTATCAACTATTTCCCATACTAAATGATGTAAGCCTCTTTTATCTGTTGAGCCTATATACATACCAGGACGTTTTCTTACTGCTTCTAGTCCTTCTAACACTTTTATCGAGTTTTCGTCATATTTTGCCATGTTATCACCATAGATATTATAACACAAAAGATTTTTTTTTAAAACTTTTTATGTTTTATCATATAATTTTGCTATTACTAATAACCTTTTTTTATTATAATTTGAACAAGTTACCAAAGTTAGTAGTTCTTCATCTGTATCATAAAAATAGTTTATTTCATTAGGAAATATTTTTATTATTTTATAAACTTTATATGTTCTTCTATATTTATAAGTGTTTAAAATAATAATATCATTTACTTTCAAATATTTAATATTTTTAAATACTCCTTCTCTATTATGACCAGCTAAAACTATATTTTTATTATCAAATGTTTTTCCACTTAATAATCCTACATATTCATTATCTAAAATAATTTTGCTAGTTCCATATTTAATTATTTTATTTAAATTTATTCTAGGTATTTCTAAATATCCAATGTATTGATTTATATTATTTTCAACTTTAAAATCATTAATTAATTTATTTTCAATCAATTTATTTTTATATATAGTTATATATTTAAAAATCAAATATAATAAACTAATTATTATTAATGATATACCAATTATTTTATGTTTCATTTTTATGTATTATAAATATAAATCCAATTATAATATTTAAAAACATAATTAATACAATATTTACATTAGATGATGTATTAGGCATTTCATATTTTTCATTTTTATTTTCATTTCTTGTAGATTTATCTAATTCTTTTTCAGAGTTTTTTTCATTTTTACTAATATTTATTATTTGTGTAATATCATAATTTTTAATATTATCTTGATTATCATCCTTTTTTATTTCATCATTTTCCAGATTGTCATTCTTTTTTGTTTCTTCTTTTTTTGTATTTTTAAAATTTTCATCAGTAATTTCACAATTTAAAACTAGGTCTAAATTTAAATTATTAAATAAATCAAATTCATACAATTTTGTATCATCCTCTATTTTTAAATAATATTTTCCAAGTACATAATTGTTCAAATATATATAATCTTTTTTTTCAATTGAAAATTCTTCTATTTTTTTGTTAAATGAATTATAAACTTCAATTTTTTTATTTATAGAACAATTACTATCAATTTTTATTTTAGCATTATATTTTTTTAAATAATTAATTATTGTACCTATGTTAATACTTTGATAGTCAATTGTAGTATTATTTATAGAAAAACTATATTTATCATTATTCTGTTTATAATCCTTTAACTGTGTAATTTCTTTTACATAATAATTCGAGTAAGGTAATATTAAATCAACATCAATTATTCCTAATCTATTTGTAAAAACTTTTTTTATCATGTCACCTTTTTTTAAGGTTAAGTTATTATTTATCTTTAAATCATTTTCTAAAAATATTCCAAATTCTATATTATCTTTATAATTAAAATTGTATTCATTCGATTCTGATAAAACTTCTATAAATTTTCTGAGTTTTAATTTTGTACTTTTTCTCTTTAAACGAATTTTTAAATCCACATTATTATAACTTTCATTAATTGAAATATGATTTTCGCAATATCCATTATATTCATTTGGTTTTATACATTTTACATAATAATTTCCAAGTGGTAATTCAAGAAAAAATTTACCATTAACATCTGTGTTAAAAGATGTTATTAAATCATTTTTATGATATATTATTTTATCATTTAAATCATATATATCACTATATGCATATATGAAAAACTCAATATTTATTGGTAACATTTTATAAATGAAATCATCATTATAATCAACAAGTTGCTCAGCTTGTGAATCTATATTTAATATTCCCCTCGATATTTTGCTTTCATAACCAATATTAAAAATAACTGGTTCTATTCCTTCACTATAAATAAGCCTTTGTGAATTAAAAGCATCATAAATATAAGTTCGATATTTAGAAGAAAAATATCTGTATAATGGCATGTCATTATATATTTCCTCTTTTGAAAATATTTTTAAAGTATTATCCTTTATTGTAATATTTTTATCCATTGGCTCAAATTTATTTATTATATTATTTTCATCGACTAATATATATTCTTCATTTATTGGAATTTTATGTTTTGTATTAGAAAACGAAGGAAGCTTTTTAGATTCATTAACTAACTTAAGTATTTCACTTTTTTCTGTTTCAATATCAATTTTTTTAAAAAATTTACCATTTTGTATATGCCAATCTATTTCATAATCAGTTATTTTTTCCCAAATTAATTCTTGTGTAGCTAAAAAATATTTTATATCTTCATGTCCAGTATAATTATATCCAAAATATATAACCTCCTTTATATAAATCACTTCTTGTATAGTTAAATCTGAATTATTAATGTATTCAAAAGAGTCATAATCTAAAGTAGTTACTTTTAAATCTGGTTGCAAACAATATAATTGTTTATCGTTATCTTTATAAATTGACAAAGCTACATAATTATTATTAATTGAGTAAAAATAATTAGTATTTTCTTTTTCTATTGTTAGTGAAAAAACATTATTCTTAAATAAAAGAAATGATAATAAAAATACGATTAGTAACATTATTTTTTTCATATATTTTCTCCTTTCAAACGCATTTTATATTGATTTAAATATTAAATCAAATAACAAATATTAAATATTTTTACTTTAATTAGTTTTAATAAAAAAAATAATATAATAAAAATAAAAAATTTGAATATCAAATATATAAAAAAACAAGCAAATTTTTAAAATTGCTTGTTTTTACTATTTATTAGTTTGTTTTTCTTTTAATTTATTTTTATGTTCATTATAAACTTTTAAATAAAAGTCTTTCCACATTTCAAGTACATGTTCTTTTGAATAAAATTCACTTATTTCTTTAGAATATTTACTATATTTTTTATATTCCTTCTCATCATTCATTAACATTTTAATTTGCTTTACAAATTCTGTATTTTTATTTCCATGTAAATATTTTCCAAATAAGATTCCTTTATATAAATCTAAATCTCTTAGTAATACTGGTTTTTCTGAGTTTACAGCTTCTAAAATTGACATTGGAAATAATTCATTATAAGATGGCATAAAAAGTACATCGGACATATTATACATATCATTCATTTCTGTTCGTGGAATAATTCCTAAAAATTCAACATTCTTAGGTGGATTATCATATACTTTCTTTAATTCATTATATCCATCTGTTATTTTTCCAAATGAAAATCCACCACACCATACAAATTTAACTTTTGGAAGTTTTTTGGCAACTTCTATAAAATCTAATACACCTTTTCTTGTTTGTACTTGTCCAACTCCAAGCACAACAAAATCATCTTCTTTTATTCCATATTTTTCCCTTATTTTATTTCTAACAGATTTTTTTTCTTTAAAAAATGATTCTTTTGAAACATAATTAGGTATATATGTTACTTTCTCTTTAGGTATTTTAATTTTTTCAAGTTCATCTATAAATGAAGGATTTACTACAACTAAATGATCTGCTTTATTATAAAAATTTACAACATATTTTTTAAATACAGCAAATGCTGGTCTTGGAAGTTTTATACTTCCATCTAATGTAGTTGGTAAAAAATGTACGTATGCTACATTAACACCTTTAGTTTTTCCCATTTTAAGATAATGTGGTAAATCAACTGTATGATAATGCATTATATCTGCATCTTTTTTATCATTAATTTTCACATCAAATAAGTCTTTTGCGCCTTCCTTAACCAACGATACTTGTTCTAGATATGCACTTCCAACGCCTTGTCCATCTACTTTATCAGCAGAAGAAAGCATATTAATTGTTATTTTTTTCATTTTTTTCACTTCCTAATACTATTATAACAATTTTTAATTAAATTACAATACTCACAAGTATTACGTCTTCACCTATTTTTTCTATTTGCTCCCACTTTATTTGAATTTCCCCTTTAGAAGTAAAACGTGATAATATAAATTTACTTTTTTCTACAATTAAACTATTCATCTTCCCATCAGACATTATTTCAACATCTATTATATTACCGATTTTTGTTCCATCTTTTGTATTTACTACATCTTTGTGTTGTAATTCTGATAACCTCATAAAATCACCTATTTAATTTTATGAAATTATTAATTTATCATTCTTTTTATATTATCTAATCCATTTTTTTCAAGTCTTGAAATTTGAGCTTGACTTATTCCTATTTCTTCAGCTAATTCCATTTGAGTTTTACCTATTATATATCGCTCTAAAATTATGTATTTTTCTTTTTCTTTTAATTTGTTTATCGCATCTTTTAATGCTATTTTTATATCCATATTATACATTTCATCTTTCTTATCTTCTAGTTGATCTTCAAGATAAATTGTATCACCACCATCGTTATATATTGCCTCTGCCATACTTACTGTTTCTTTTATTGAATCAAGTGCGTTAGCAACTTCATATTCTGTATATCCAAGTTCCTGTGCGATTAAGGAAACACTAGGTTCTTTTCCTAATAAATTTGTGAGTTCTTCTTTTTTCTTTAATGATTTATAAGCAATATCTTTAACACTTCTAGCAATTCTCAAACTACTACTATCTCTTAAATATCTTTTTACTTCACCTATAATCATTGGAACTGCATATGTAGAAAATTTAACTTCGTGTGATAAATCAAAATTATCTATTGCTTTTATTAAACCAATACATCCAATTTGAAATAAATCATTCATATTATCTGTTCTATTATTATATTTTTTTAAAATTGATAGTACCAATTTTAAGTTTCCTTCTACTAATTCTTCCTTTGCTTTAGTATCACCATTTTGATATTTTTTAAATAGTTCTATCATTTCATTGTTTGTCAAAACTTTAATATTCGCAGTATTCACGTTCGCAATTTCTACCTTGTGACGTGACATAAAAAAATCTCCTTTCATATCAATTTTGATACAAAAGGAAATTTTTTATTCATATTATTAAATTTTTGTTATAATTTAAATCTTCAATTTATCTTTGTTATTTCTTTTATTTCTTCATTATCTATATATGTTATATTGATTTTAGAATTAACTTCCAAAAATGGCAAAACATTTGAATTTATTTTAATTGAAGCTTTGTATTTATTATTGTCAAAATCAAGCAAATAATAATATGTATTTCCATCTATTGTTACTTCATTAATTTTATTTATTATTATATCAGCAGTTTTTTCATTTGTGCCTATAACAGAATTTCCTAAATAATTTTTGATTGCTTTTTCTATTCCTTCACTTGAATCTGTTACTACAACTTTCTGATAATCAGCAACGTCAACTAAAGCATACATTTTTACTAAACCTGCTTTATCTTTAAGTGACAATAAGTAAGTTGGTTTATTATTTAGATTTATAAGTAGTGGAAATGTTGAATCATAATTCATTTGTTGAACCTGACCTTTAGCACTCTCCATTGCCGAATATTCTTCTGCTCCAGACACTGAATAAAAGAAAGTTTCCTTAGTTCTTAAATTGCAAAGAATAAACCCTATATTAGATTCATCACTCGCAACAGATGTAATTCCAGTATATAAATACACATCGTCATTCATTACTGTATAGTTATATCCGTCAGTTGTATTTACAACACCTTTTTGCCCAAAAATAGAATTTATGAAACCATTTTTATATGTTCCCCAATCATCTAATTCTTCTATTATTAAATCGGAAGGATAAACATGGTCAACCCAACTTGGAATTTCACCTACATTATATTTTTTACTTGAACCTGTTTTTGGATCTAAAATAATAACTCCACTTACTTCTTTTTTTAATCCAACGCCTGTATATTTAAGTGTTGGAACTATCCAATATGGATTCCCTTCATTATCTATTTCAAAGGATGCTTCACCAAATATTTCAGTTAAATATGAAAATCTAAGTTTACGATATAAATTTTCATTCAATATAGCTGATGGCATATATTTCATTCCCTGATCAAGTCTTACAAGTTCTGTTTTTCCAGTTACAGAATTAACTTTTATGTAACCCGGTACTCCAGATTTATGGTTAGTAAAGTATTTTATAACGTTAGCATATTCTAATGGTGTTACACGTGTAATTTCATCATTATAATTTATTTGAGTATATAAATCTGATACTGTAAATTGTGACACTAAATCTGTCATTTGTCCCATTACTCTATCACCTAGTTTTGAACTAGAATCTTTATCTAGAAGAGGTAATTTAGATGTATCTACAAGTGGAACACCATTCTCAAAAACACCAGTTTCATTTACAAATATTCTATTATAATATGATTTTGCAGAAAAAATAGGAGAATTTATGATATTAACAAAAGATATTGCTAAAAAAACAACTATAAATCCATACCATATATATTTAAATTTATCATTTTGTCTAGGAGTTTTTGTAATTAAAATATTGTTTTCTATTTTTAAATTTGAACAAGCTGCTATTAAAGTATAAAATCCTATTATTAAAACTAAGTAGATCCAAAATGCAAAACTTGATGGATTAATAGGTGGTAACATAAAGTAATATAATATACCTGAAAATAATATAGTAAACAATATTACTATAAAATGCTTAATAAATTTTTTATCATCATATTCAATTATTTTTTTCTTCATTTTTTATTCCACCAAACCTTCTATCTCTTCTATTATATTCAAGTAACGCTAAATCAAATTGTTTTTCATCAAAATCTGGAAAATAAGTTTTTGGAAAATAAAATTCTGAGTATGAAAGTTGCCATAACATAAAATTACTAATTCTGTTTTCTCCACTTGTTCTAATTAACAAATCAATTGGTGCTAAATCTTGATATAAATATTTTGAAAACATAGCCTCATCTAAATCATTTATATCGACTTTTTCTTTTTTAACATCATCAATTATTTTTTTTGTGGCATCTATTATCTCACTGTGACCCCCATAATTTATACATATATTAAGTATTCCTCCTGTGTTGTTTTTTGTCTCAATTTCCATTTTTTCCATCATTGTAATTACTTTTTTAGGAAGTGGCGACTTTCTTCTTCCAGAAAATATTACCTTGATGTTTTTTTCATTAAAATATTTTCCTTCTGTTTTAAATTTATTTACAAATAAGTTCATTAAAAAATTTACTTCTTCTTTGCTTCTTTTAAAATTTTCAGTTGAAAAAGCATAAACACTTAATATTTTTACACCTTTACTTAATATATAAGGGCTTATTTGTTTTAATCTTTCAAATCCAGCTGAATGTCCCTCACTTCTAGGCATACCTTTTTCTTTTGCCCATCTTCCATTTCCATCTAAAATAATTGCAACGTGATTTGGTATTTTTATATTCTCATTCATTTTTATCTCCTATTTCATCATAATCGTCTAAAAAATTATACTCATAATTATCTTTATGATAGCCTATGATTGTATTTAAGTTGACATTGCATACACTTTTAAATATATTTTGATCAATATTTTTATTTATTTTTCTAAATGATTTTATTAATTCTTTCATTTCTAATCTTTTTGATGTTTTCATATCTTTTATATAATTATCTTCTGTAAATTTACAAGCGCAATTTATAAATAATAATTCATTTGCTTTTGAAAATGAAATTATATCTGCTTCTTTAATAAAATACATTGGTCTTATCAATTCCATTCCCTCAAAGTTTGTGCTATGAAGTTTTGGCATCATTGTTTTGATTTCACCACCATATATTAAACTTAATAGAATTGTTTCAACAACATCATCATAATGATGACCTAACGCAATTTTATTGCACCCTAATTCTTTTGCTTTACTATATAATGTTCCCCTTCTCATTCTAGCACATAAATAACAAGGACTACCTCCTACATTATTTACAATCTCAAAAATATTTGAATCAAATATTTTTATTGGTATATTTAATATCTCTGCATTTTCTTTTATTTTTTTTATATTTTTTTCTGCATATCCAGGATTCATGACGATGAATTCTAGTTCAAATTTTACTTTTCCGTGTTTTTGTAATTCCTGAAAACATTTTGCCATTAAAAATGAATCTTTTCCTCCAGATATGCAAACAGCGATTTTATCATTTTCTTTTATCATTTTATATTCTGAAATTCCTTTTACAAATTTAGACCAGATATCTTTTCTATATTTTGTAATAAGATTTCTTTCGATTTCTTTATATCTTTCCATATACTTCACCATACAAATAATTATACCATTAAATAGTATTTTATACTACAAAAAAAGCATATTATATTATGCTTTAATACAAATGCATATAATATAAAATATTACAATAAATATGGCAAAAATAAATGGTGCAGATAAATTTGTGCCTCCACTATATGCAAGTACATCTTTATAGTTTTCTTTTTTTATTATTCTTTTTATTTTAATTTTAGAAATTGTTAAATATATTGAATTTCCAAACATAATAAAAAATAAAAAGTTAGCTAGAAAAAGATAAATAAAGTTTAAATTAAATACATTAATCCAAATATAAAAGATAGTTAATTCTATAATAAAGAGTATAAGTGCAAAAATGTAACATTTTCTATAAAAATAATATAAAAAATTAAAAATACCTGAATAAATATTAAAATTATTATAAATTATTTTTTCTGAATTTTTGCCAATAAAAATGTCTAGATCATTTTCATGTGGGGAAGTTTTGGGCATTAAAGTAACATCAGTTTTAGAAAATATACCACATTTACTACAGTAACCATTACTACACTCGGTATTACATTTTGGACATAACATATTATCACCTATATTTATTATACAATAGATTAAATAAATTTCAAATATTAGCTTTTAGTAACACTTCTAAGTCTTCTAATTACTTTTTTTTCAATTCTTGAAATATATGACTGACTAATTCCAAGTAAATTAGCAACATCTTTTTGTGTCATTTCTTCATTATTATATAACCCATATCTAAGTATCATTATTTTTTTATCTCTATTATTTAATTTATCAATTTCTTTATAAAATAATTTTTTATCATTTTCATTTTCAATTTCTTTAGTTACTATATCTGAATCAGTGCCTAATATATCTTCCAAATGTAATTCATTTCCTTCTGAATCATAACTCAAACTATCTTCAAAACTTACTTCTCCTCTTCTTTTTTTATTTTTTCTTAAAAACATCAATATCTCATTATCTATACATCTCGATGCATATGTTGCAAGTTTAATATTTTTATCTAACTTATATGTATTTACTCCTTTTATTAATCCTATTGTACCAATGCTAACTAAATCTTCTAAGTCAAGGCCAGTGTTTTCATATTTTTTAGCTAGGAAAACGACTAATCTTAAGTTATGTTCTATTAAAATGTTTTTCGCATTTTTATCTCCATTCATTGAACTTTCTACATATCTTGTTTCTTCTTCTTTTGATAAAGGTTCCGGAAGTTTATCTGCACTTCCTACAAAAAATATACTATGCTCTTTTATAAAACCTAAAATGTAATTTATTATTTTTCTTATCATATTTTTCCCTCCAATAGTTCTATATTTAATATGCAATCTACTCCATTTATATTAATATTATTCTTTGATATTCCAAATATTACATCATTAAATATTCCAATTCCTTCTATGTTTATTTTTTTTACTTTAAAAGTTTTGATAAAATCTTTTCCAGAAACTGTATTTATTGGAATTAAGGTTGGTGGTGGTAATTTATATTTTTTTATTATGTTTTCATTAATTATAGTTATTGGTTTATTTGAATATGGACTTTTTAGTTTATTTCCTGTATCTACAAATCCAATACATTTTATATCATTATCATCTAAATAAATATCTATATTGTAATATGAATTATAGTTATTTTTTAATGTTTTGACTTGTTTTATATAAATATATATTATTATTGGTGACAAAATAGCTAAACACAATAAATTTATGCTTAAACCGTTATTATAAAAAACTAATCCATTATTTTTATATGAAAATTGCGTATTTATAAAATATATAAATCCACCTAACACAATACTATTTATATATAAAAATAATAAGTTTTTACAAAAGTATTTTATACTTTTATAGTTAAATGAAATTAGTAGCATTAAAATACTTGTTATAAATTTTATTAAAAATAACTGAATTGTATTTATTTTTATAAAAAGTAATAATACACTTAAACTACCTATAAATGCAGCAATCATAAGTTTATGAATTTTTATAATTCTTTTTAAAACAATGGCAACTGATAGTAATAAAAGAAAATCTAAACCAAAATTTATAAATAATATTAAATCTATATATATTTTCATGTTATCTCACCAAACTCATTATAAAAAAAACGACCATATTATTATGTCGTTTTTTCAGATTCATTTGTATTTTTATCCTGATTTTTTTCTACATAATTATCTTTTAAATCTATTGTAAGAATAATGTCATTTGTTATAACTGTACCAGGTTCTATGCTCTGATTTGTAACATATCCATAACCATTCATCTGATAATTTACATTTATAAGTTTCATTAATGCTTCAACTTCTTTTTTAGACCATCCAGATAATGATGGCATTTTTATTTTATCAGAGTTTGTAATCAATATAACTCTTTCGTTTTCAATAATTTTTTGATTGCTACTAGGATATTGATCTATTATTTTATCTCCATCTCCAATAACTACAACTTTTAAATTTTGATTTTTTAATTTACTTGATACTTCTTTAACAGACTTATTTATATAATTTTCTACTGTATATTCATTTAATGTATCTTTTTCATTGTTTGTTCCATTAATATTATAATATTTAGCTGTATTTTTTATTATATCCTTCATTGAAATATATAAAGCCATTTGTTTTCCTGCTACTGGTTTTTTTATTGCCCCATATATGATTAGTTGTGGATCATCTTTAGGATAAATCAAAGCCACTGAATAAATATATTGATTTAAATACTTTCCATTTTCATATAGTTGAGCTGTTCCAGTTTTTCCTATAACATCTAACCCATCTACTCTATATGCAGTTCCTGTTGTACCCTCGTTTTTATTATTTACAACGTTATACATTAATTCTTTCATTTTTTCTACTGTTGATTCTTTAACTATTTGTTCACTTTCCTGTTTAGTTCCTTGATAAGTTACTTCACCTTTGTTATTAACTATTTTATCTATTATATATGGTTTTAGCATTTTTCCATTGTTACTAATAAGTGTAAGTGCTTGTAACTGTTGTATTGGTGTTGTTAATATTCCTTGACCAAAAGCTGCTGAATAAACTTCTATTTCATAATTAAATTTTATTTTTCCAGATACTTCTCTACTTAATTCGATTCCTGTTTTTTGACCAAATCTATATTTTTCATAACACTCTTTTAGTTCTGATTTAGTAATAATATTATTTTTAACTAAATATGAAACTCCAACGTTACTTGAATACTCATATCCTAAATCATATGTAATTGATCCCCAACCCGTTCTATTCCAGTCAAATATTTCTTTATCTCCTGATTTAATTGAACCTGACTGAAATGTATCACTTCCGTTATATCTTCCATTTTCTATTGCACACATATAAGCATATGTTTTCATTGTAGAACCTGGTTCAAAAGCATATGAAACTAAAGGATTTTCGTAATTAGTTATATTTAATATATTTGGATTATATGATGGTGTTGCAGCACTACCTAAAATTTTACCTGTTTTTGCATCCATTACTGTTATAGTCATCCAATCTGAAGGATAAGAAGCCTCAGCTGATTTTATTGCATCTTCTAAAAATCTTTGAACTCCTGAATCTATAGTAAGATATATATCATCACCATTTACAGCATCAATTTTTTCTTCTGGTGTATCTGGAATTTTATACCCATAAATATTTCTTTGATATTTTAATGAGCCATCCATTCCTTTTAAAGCATCATTGTACTTAGATTCTATACCAAGTTCACCAATTATTTCACCATCTTCATTTTTTTTAGCATAACCTATTATATATGAAGCAAAATCACCGTTCGGATAATATCTTTTTTGATCTTCAATAAAATCTATCCCCGGAAGTTCCAAATCAACTATTTCTTTTTTCTTAACCTCTGTTATTCCACGTCCCCCTGGACCAAGTTCAACTTGATATGCACTACTTGATAATAATTTTTTTAAAGTTTCTTCTGACATATTTAATATTGGAGATAGTTTAGAGGCAGTATAATCTATATCTACAACATGCTTAGGATTTGATGAATCAGTAGTTCTTGTACTTGAAAGATAAGCAATAACAGTATAAGAAGTGACATTTATAGCAAGTGCATTTCCAGATGAATCAAATATATTTCCACGTGAAGCTCTAAGGACAGTAGATACAGTATTTCTATTGGTTGCAAATTTTTTTATATTTATTCCATACACAGATGGAAATAAGGAAATATAACCAAACTGAAGTATAATAATGCAAAATAAAACAAGAAAAATAATAAACATTTTTATAGGGTATTTCCATGTATTATTATTATTTCTTGGTTTCATTTAAACACCTCGTTACTATTCATTAACAACTAATATATTATCATTATTATAAGCCAAACCCATTTCTTTTACAACCTCTTTTACATAATCAAATGATGTTAATTCGTTAACTTGCATTGTTAAAGATTCGTTTTCTTTTTCTTGTGTAGTAATTTTTGCTCTTACTTTTTCATTGCTAATGCTTAAATTACCTAATGTTGCTCCACAAAAAATTTTAAGTACAAATGTAAATAAAAATGCTATAACTGAAAAGCCATAAAGTAACTTTTCTCCTCTTGTAATTTTGCTTTTTCTTACTCTTTTTTCCATATTATTTTACCCTTTCTATTACTCTTAATCTTGCACTTCTTGCTCTTTTATTCTTTTCTATTTCTTCTTTAGTTGGACTTATATTTGCTATTATTTTAAATTTTGGTTGAAATTCTTCGGGTATTATTGGAAGTTTATTTAGTTCTTTATCAACCTTACTTACTTCATTAAATATTTCCTTGCACATTCTATCTTCTAATGAATGAAATGTTATAACGCATATTCTTCCACCTATTTTTAATAAGTCTAATGAATCTTTTAAACTTTTTTCAAAAACATTTAATTCATCATTTACTTCAATTCTTATTGCTTGAAATACTTTGCGTGCCGGATGTTTTTCTCTCCTATATTTTTCAGGAACAGAAGATTTAATTATTTCAACCAATTCTAATGTTGTTTCTATTTTTTTTGTTTCTCTTGTTTTAACAATTTTTTTTGCAATTGAAGAAGCATATTTCTCTTCACCATACTTATAAAATATTTCAGCTAGTTTTTCATATGGATACTCATTTACTACTTCATAAGCACTAAGGCTTTTTGTCTGATCCATTCTCATATCTAGTTTTGCATCATTATGAAAACTAAAACCTCTTTCATCTTCATCAAGTTGTGGGCTTGATACACCTAAATCATATAATACAGAATCAACTTCTGTTATGTTCCTTTTGTTTAATTCTGATTTTATATTAACAAAGTTATTTTGTATAATTTCAAAATTGTCTGATATTTCTTTTAATCTTTGATAACTGCTTTTTATTGCTTCACTATCTTGATCAAAGGCGAATAAGAACCCCTTCTTTATTCTTTTTAAAATATTACTACTATGCCCACCATATCCTAATGTACAATCGACAACTATATCTTCTTCTTTTAAATTTAAATATTTTAGGCATTCTTCAAGTAAAACACTTATATGCATATGTACCTCCTAAATATTTAAGTTAGACGCAAATAAATTATCTGCAATTTCTGATAAATTATCTTCGTTTTCGTGGATAAATGTTTCCCATCTTTCTTTGCTCCAAATTTCAATTCTTTCATTAACTCCAATAACTACACAATCTTTTTTTAAATCTGCATAGTCGATTAATGGTTGATTTATATTAACTCTTCCTTGCTTATCTAGTTCGCAAATTATTGCACCAGACAAGAAAAATCTCATAAAATTTCTAGCATCTTTAGTATTAGGTAATTGTTTATATTTTTTTATAATTGATGTCCATTCATCATTAGGATAAATAAACAAGCAACCATCTAGCCCACGAGTAAGTATAAAATTTTCACCTAATTCATATCTTAGTTTAGAAGGAATTGTTATTCTTCCTTTTTCATCTATTGAATAGTGATATTCACCCATGAACATATCAATCACCCCACTTTTTGACACTTTCATCCACTTACAACCACTATTTTACGCTATTTTTGTGTTTTTGTAAAGGTTTTTAAGAAAAAACAAAAAAAAAAGAGGGTTACCTCTTTTAAAAAATAACTGCTCCTAATATTATTGCAAGTAGAATATATAATACTATCAATATTATATAATTTATATTATTTTTTTTAGGAGTGCTATCGCATGATTTTTCGCATGACATAATTTAAACCTCCTATTTATTTATCTATTAAATGTATGCTCCAAGTATGATGATTAAAAGAATAAATAAAACTAGAACTATAGCAGCTCCGCTTACTCCTGTATTACACATATATCTCATCCTCCTTTTTGTCTTTCTAAAATATTTTATGGAAATTAGAAATATGTGTGAATACTTAAACTCAAATTATTGATTTTTTATATATTTTTTGTTATTATTTAAGATGTATGATTAGTTACATACTAAAGGAGGAAATTAAAATAATATGAAAAAGAAAGCATTAGTATTTACAATATGTGGTTTACTAATTTTTACAGGATGCGTTAAATCACCAAAATTATCTGATGGAAAACAAGTTGTAGCCTCTATCGATGGTAAAACTGTAACAGCAGAAGATTTATATGATTCAATGAAAGATCAATATGGTACAAGTTCACTTATAGCACTACTTGATGAATATATAATAAAAACTGAAATTCCTGATGATAAAGATTATGAAGAACAAGCTGATATACAAATAAAACAATATAAAATTAATTACAAAAATGAATGGGAACAATTTTTAAAATACTATGGTTACTCAAGTGAAGACGACTTAAAAAAAGATATAATAAAACAATTAAAGTCTGAGGCTGTTGCTAAAAAGTATATTAAAGAAGGTGTTACTGAAGATGATTTAAAAAAATATTATGATGAAAATATATCAACTGAATTAACTGTAAAACATATTTTAATTAAATCAACTGCTACTGAAAATTCTACTAGTGATGAAAAGAAAGCAGCTGAAGAGGCAGCTTACAATAAAGCTAGTGAATTAATTAAAAAGCTTGATGAAGGTGCAGACTTTGAAACACTTGCTAAAGAAAACTCAGAAGATACTGGTTCTGCAAGTAACGGAGGTTTAATTACTGGTGTTAACAAAGCTGGTTATGATGCAGATTTCTATGCTGCTGCTCTTGCACTTAAAGATGGTGAATATACAAAAACACCTGTTAAAAGTCAATTTGGATATCATATAATTTATACTGTTAGTCGTACAGAAGCTGAATCTTATGATACATTAAAGGACAGTTTATATGATAAAGTAGTTGATCAAAAAATATCTAATGATTCTTATTTAACTTACAAAACATGGGATGAAATAAGAAAAAAATATAACTTAAATATAACTGATACTTCATTAAAAACTTCATATGAATCAACTATAAATAATATAAATAAACAATAAAATAAACAGTAGATTTTAAAAATCTACTGTTTTTATATATTCTTCGATTTCCTCTTTTGTAAAACCTTTTTGATATAGTTTGTTTTTTAAATTATAATATAACTCACTTCCATCAAATTTTTTACTTAATTTATTATATATTTTTTTGAATTCTTTTTCTATTACCAAATTATTATCAAAAACTTCGTTTTCAAGAATTTGTTTTATCAAAGCCATATCATAACCTTTATTAACTAAATCCGATATTATTTTTTGATTTAACATATAGTTAGAATATTTTGTGTTAGATTTTATTTTTTTATCTATTATTTTTTTACACTTGTTATATATAGTTTCTTTATCTATTTTATTTATATTTTCTTCTATAATTTTTTCATCTATACCATAATTAAATAACTCCTGCTTAATTTTATTTGGACCATCAGTACTTAAAAAAATCCTATCTGAAATATATGCTTTAGCATAGTTTTCGTCATTTATCATATTTATTTCTTTTAATTTTTTTAATATCTTATCTTCATACCCCATTTCTGAATACTTTTTCAAATATTCTTTTATTTCTTTTTCACTTCTCAATTTTTTATCAATAAATTTTAGAGTTTTATTGTAACAATCATAATATAAGGTTTCATTATTAATTTTATTTAAAAGTCCTAAATCTATTTCTTTATTAAATAATAATGAATTATTCAATATAACATCATCATATGTATTTATAATATCTCCACTATCTAGTTTTATTTTATATTTATTATTTTTAAGTTTTTGTATTTTTTCTATTTTCATATATTCACCAATTTAATTATATAATATGAACGTATGTTTGTCAATTGTAAAAAAATAAAAAGGAGCTATTCTCCCTCTTTAATATGAATTAATCCTTTTGAAACTTCTTCAAGGGCTCTTCCTATGCTTTTTTTAGATACATAGTCTTTTTCTCTCATTTGTAAATGTTCTGTTGTTTCAATTTCTTTCGCTCTTTTTGAAACAATATTTACAAGTAAGTATTTTGAGCCTACTTCGCTCAATAATTTATCTATTGAAGGATATATCACACTATCACACTCCCTATTATGATAATATAATATATTTGTTTCTACTTCAAGTAATTCGTTTAAATTTTACATATGTTGACAATTATAATATTATTTCTTTTATTAGTTTTGTTTTAACTTTTTTATCAGTTATTTTAAAGCAATCTAAAATTTCTTTTATAGACATATCTTTATCATCTAAATATATTTTTAATATTTCTTCATCTTTATTTACATAATCACCTATTTTTTTACTTAGCACAATACCTACCCCGTAATTTATTTTATCTTCTTTTTTTGTTCTTCCTCCACCTATTAATTTAACTATTTCACCTAGTTTTTGTGTATCTATTTCAGTAACATATCCACTTTTTATACTTTTTACTGAAAACACTTTAGGTGCGACTTTTATGTTTTCAATGTTTCCACCTTGGGCCTTCACAAATTCTTTAAATTTATTATAAGCATTATCATTTTTTAGGTTTTCCTCAAGTAAATTTTGTGCTTCTTTTAGTGATATATTTTTTGCTAAACTAACCATATAAGATCCTAACTTTAAAACTAGTTCTTTTACGTCTTTAGGTCCTTCATTTTTTAATACTTGGATGCTTTCTATTACCTCTAATGAGTTTCCAATAGAATTTCCTAATGGTTGATTCATATCACTTATTATACACACTACTTCTTTATTATTATTTTTCCCAATTTCTATCATAAGATTTGCAAGTGTTTTTGCATCTTTTATATTTTTTATAAGAGCCCCATTCCCTACTTTCAAATCAATAACAATTTTATCCGCACCACTAGCTAATTTTTTGCTCATTATGCTAGAAGCTATTAATGGAATTGATTCTACGGTTGCTGTAACATCTCTTAATGCATAAATTTTTTTATCTGCGGGTACTAGGTTACCCATTTGGCCAACAATTGCTACCCCAATTGTATTTACTTGGTTAACAAATTCTTCAAATGTTGTTTCTGTATTTATTCCTATTGATTCTAATTTATCTATTGTTCCACCAGTATGTCCTAATCCTCTTCCACTCATTTTAGCAACATTCACGCCACATGAGGCTACAAGAGCTGCTAATATAAGTGTTGTTTTATCTCCAACGCCACCTGTTGAATGTTTATCAACAACTACACCATTTATTTTTGATAAATCTATTTTCTCACCACTATTAAGCATTGATTTTGTTAGATCAAATGTTTCTCTTTTTGACATTCCATTTATTGTTATTGCCATAAGTAATGAACTCATTTGATAATCTTTTATATTGTCATTTAAATAGTTATCTATAACGAATTGTATTTCTTCTGTAGTAAGTTCTAATTTATTTTTTTTGTTTTCTATTATTTGTATTATATCCATGCTATCACCTATTTTAATTATATCATAGTGGTTAAAAAAAATAAAAAAATATTTATTTTATTAAATAAAAAAAGAATTATATGTAATTTTTGGTAAATATATATTGAAAAGAAAGGAAGGAAAAATCATGGTATTTAATAAAGATATATCTGGTATAAACAATGAAATTGAGTTTGTAAATTATTTAAACAATAAAAAAATATTTGAGTTAAATCCTATGTTTTATAGTTTTATAAAAGATTTATTTATGGATTTAAATAATGAATATATAATTACGTGTTAGAAAAATATTAAACCACAAAAAACTGATATTTTTATATGTATCAATAACACTACAAAAAATATAAGTATAAAAAAAGGTATTAAAAATTCTGTACATGTAGAAAGGATTAGTGATTTTGTTCATTTTCTAATTGAAAATAATATTGATAGAGAAATTATTATTGAATATTTGAAATATCAATATGCAGATGGTACTACAAATGGTACTGGTAAAATAAGATTATCAGCTACTGAATACAAAAAATCATATCAAAATAAAATTGATTTAATTAACAAGCATTTTAATAAAAAAGATATTATTGAAAATGCTATAAACAGGTTTATACTAAAAGGTAAAAACAGTGATGAAGAAATTGATACAATAATATATGAAATTGTTGAAGATTTTATTTGGATAAAGTCAGAAGATATAAAAAAAACAATAATTTCAAAAAAAGATGAGTATTCAACAGGTGTTCATTTTAGTTCTTTAACTATTCAACCAATGAATAGATGTTTAAATAAAAATATTAAATATAATAGTAAAAGATTTTGTGTTCAAGTCAAATGGTACAATCTGTGTGATGATATTATTTATAATATGAATAATAAAATAGTCGATTAGTAAATATTTAAATTAAGTTTTTATTACATAATAAGTAATGAGCCAAGCTGACTGCGTGGGTCTTTAAACAAAAAAAACGAACTATTTATTAGTTCGATTTATTTCAATGGAGCCAATGTCGTAGGTATCTACAACCTTTTTTCCAATATACGAGTTGATACATAAATATCAATCACTAATAATATTTTAACACAAAGTTTAAAATTTAGTATATGTATTTTTATATTTTAACAAAAAATGATAAAATAATTATAATTATTTTAGGAGGAGTTTTAATGCAAAGAAAAATTAATATTAAAAGCATTATATTTAAAAATAAGGAATTTGAAATAAAACAAATTAGTGATAATGAAAATGGCATTAAGTTTCATCTACAAAAAGAATTTAAAGACTATTTTCCTGGAAGTATATATTCAAATAATACTTATTCACTAGAAAATTTAAAAATTAGAACATTAGATAATGAAGTATGGATATTATTTAATTGCCATTTTAACTACTACAGAATTGCTTCAGATTATTATTATATACATTTGATATATAATGAAATTATTAAAAACAATGTTAATAATAGAGATTTTGATTGTAATAGACTAATAGTAAAACTAAAATGGTATAAAACTACGGAATTTGATTTTTTCCGTGTCCGTGATAGACTATCTTTTAATTATGAAAATTACAAAATTTCAATAATTAAATTTAAAAACTATGTAAAAGTAGAAATCAAATCTCAAGATTATGCTAAATCCAGTGTATTATATAACCATTTCACATATATTTTTGAATTGCTTAATATTATTTATGGATACTTTTTAAAAAGAGATATTGTTGTTTATTATAATGATACTGAAAAAATAATTGTAGAAAATAATATTGCTAATAAGTATATAAGTTCAAAAAAATATATTAAGAAAGATTTATATTTTTTAGATTCTATTGCTATTAATGAATTCAAAAATATATATTCTAAATATATTGATTTAAGAAAAAAAGCCCAATTGCAATTTGATTTATACTTTATTTCCACTATGGAAAGTAATCAATATACTGAACTTAATGTAGTATCAATATTACAAATTTTTGATGGCATTTTTGATAAGTTATCACAATTTGAAGATAAATTGATATGCTACCCTGAAGAACTTAATGAACAAATTGTTGATAATATAAATAAAATTGATTTTTCAGATTTATGTCAAAAATATAAAGTTGATATTGATATTAATAAACGTATTATAGATAGAATAGAAAGTATGTATTATTCTAGTTATGATAAAAAATTAAGAACAATTTTTAAAATCAATAATAATTTAATTTTTGATAAAGAAATAAATAAAAATAAAAATCACTTAAGTTTTAACGATTTAATTGAAAAATGCAAGAATTCTAGAAATAAAATATCTCATGCTGATGATAAAGATATTTATTTAAAAGAATTAGAAAACACAGTGTATTTATACAAATTTGTTTTAACTTTCAGAATGTTAATCTTTAATGAAGTATCTTTATATAGGTATGTTGATAATATTAAATTAAGTAAACATATAAATAATTTAGATTCCTATATTGAAGAACATTTACAATAAAAAATATTTGCTTTTTACTTGCAAATATTTTTTTAAACTACCAACTAGTAAAACCTGTTAATTTATAACTTTTTATATTTTTTGCCTCACCTGAACATATTGCTTTTATTTTCCAAGTTCCATTACCTTCTAAGTTATTGATATTATCCAAACAACTTCCGATAACACTTCCATTTCCATCATATACATTAAACATAACTTGAACATAAGAATAATTGTTGTTTGTATTGTTTTTAACAGTTCCTTCTATATAATAAGCAAATCCATATTCATCAGAATATCCTTTATCATTAGATAATGTAAACTTATTATTTTCACGCTCCTGAATATTTTCCCTTAAAGGTTGATATATATCATTCATACTACATCCAGTTAAAAATAATGTCACTATTGCAAATAATAAAAATATTTTTTTCATTTACTAAATAATCTCCTCTCAAAATAATGAAAAAATTGAAAAACCACCTAAAAGTAAAAATATTAATCGGGCAAGAAAACTAATCCAAGCACATGTATTAGCCGTTTTTGCTGCTTTAATATCGGTTTTTTTCAAAATATAATATAAAATTGCACCTATTATTGGAAATAATAGCCCCACCATTGCACATATAACCACTGATGTACTATTTTCTTGAATATTTGAATTAAGACTTTTGCCACAACTTGAACAGAATTTTGAATCATTCATTAATTCACTGCCACATTTGTCACAATATTTCATAAATACCTCCTTCTATTAATTATTATATCACAAAACAGGACATTTGTGGTACCGGATTTTAAAATTTTTTTAGAGCATACTATTAATAGAGGTGAACTATTAATGACAACGTTTAAAAGAAATTTTGATTTTGAATACAATTATATGAAAGATGTCTCTTTAAACATCAAAAAATACAGAAAAATTGCCGGTATAACACAAGAACAACTTGCAGTTGATGTAGGAAGATCATATGATTTCATAAGAAGATTAGAGTTTAAAAAAGGTGATATTGGCTGCTCACTTGATACATTATACAAAATATCAGTTGTTTTAAATCAACCAATAGGCAATTTTTTTCAAAAAAATGAATATAAAAATAATAACTAAATTTTTATTTCTGCTTTATCAAAATTATTCATTTTACTAATTTTTTAATTATAATATTGTCACCATAAAATAACACTACCCTCGTATAAATATATTAAAAATCTATTTCTTGCAAACTAAATAGATTTTTATAAATTATATTTGTTTCTATGAATAAAAAATTCCTTTTTTATATAATTCTTAAAGTAATCAAAAAAGTTATAATTTTAATAATAACTTTATAAAACTTGATATTAACTGAATAATTTTGTTAAAAATTCTAATCAAATATCTATTATCTCAGAAAAAACCTATATATAATTTTAGCTCTCATTTTGATTTTTTATTCCAAATTATTATTCAATGATACTAAGCACTAAAATCATCATTTTTTCAGAATAATTTCTTTATCCATGATTTCATCAAGCTGACTGCGTGGTCTTTAAACAAAAAAAACGAACTATTTATTAGTTCGATTTATTTCAATGGAGCCCTTATGGTTCTGGTAAAACAACCATTAAAAGCAACAATTTATAGGTAGTAATAACTACTAACTAAAATTAGTATAACATGGTTTTAGTAAAATTAACCAACATTTTAATATTTTAAGTAAATAAAATGATATAATAGGAACTGAAAGACAAATAGTAATTTGTATAAGAAATTATATTAGTAAATGAAATAAATTTAATAAAAAATTAATTGTTTTTGTATATATATATGTTATAATATGCTAAAGGAGAATTTATAAATGAGAGGTTGTAATAAAAAGAAAAAAGCAAAGTATATAGTAATAGTTTTTTTTGCAATAATAATACTTGGAAGATTTTTTATACCTTGGGCGATTGAACCAGAAAATTTTAGAGATACAAAAAATAAAATAAATAGTTTTATAAACAGATATACTATACCAGATTCATATAATGCAAAATCATTGATAGCGGTTGATCTTTCAAATAATAACGATTTTGTTTCTAAAAGAGCAAATGAACAACAAACTCCTGCAAGTTTAGCTAAATTATTTGTTATTGACTATGCAACAACACTCGTTGATTTAGATGATGTAGTTTTGGCAAAAAATGAAGCAATTTCATTAACAAAACAAGGTTCATCTGTTGCAAACATTAAAGAAAAGAAATATTATGTTAAAAATTTATTTGCTGCAATGTTAGTACCATCAGGGAATGATGCAGCCTATGTATTAGCTGATTATTGTGGAGGCATTATATCTCCTAAAGCTACTACTAGCAAAGAGCGAATAGAAGTCTTTATGAAAAACTTGAATGAATATTTAAAACAAAATGATTATAAGGATACTATTTTATATGATCCAAGTGGATTTGATACAGAAGCCCATACAACTGTATTAGACTTAAAAGAAGTTGTAATGGATTTATTAAAGAATGAATGGTTTAAGGATATAGTTTCTCAAACTTCATATACAGCAACTTTACCAGATGGTAGCATGCAGACTTGGAAAAATACAAATACATTCCTTGATCCTACATCAGAATATTATAACAAAAATGTAATTGGTGTAAAAACAGGTTCTTTATCTGATGATTTTAATTTAGTAGTATTATATAAAAAGCATGGAAAAGAATTTTTGATATGTAGTTTAGGTTCACAATCTAATTATTCACGATATGATGATGTTAATTATGTTTTAAAAACAATAGATGAATCAGATTATTTGAAAAAGTAAGTTAAAATAAAGGAGATGATTATTATAGAAGTGATATATAGCATTTTATGTGCTGTTTTACCGTGTACTATTTACTTTACAGCAAGAAAAAGGAAAGGGTATCATTTATCAATTTTAGCAATGCTAATTTTCGTTTTATATCTTTGGAAAGTATATGATTTAACTGGTGCAGGAGGTTTAACAAATATATTTTATGCACCAAAAGGTGGAGATAATACATCAATTATTCAAGCTAATATTAATCTCATCCCTTTTAACATCATAGAGAAAACTTTTTACTTAAATATTTTAATGCTTGTTCCTTTTGGATTTTTAGTTCCTTTTATTTGGAAGAACTATCGTAAATTTTATAAAACATTATTTTTAGGGGCAGGTTTTTCATTAATGATAGAAATATCTCAATTAATCACGAACCGTACAACTGATGTCAATGATTTAATTGCTAATACAATGGGTGCATTAATCGGATATATTATTTGGCAAATAGTTTCATTATGTTTTGGAGAGCATTTAAAAAAGCCTGTAAAAGGTAAGAGTGATGTAATATGGTATATACTTTTAAGCTTTTTGGGTATGTTTTTCTTATATTATCCTTTTTGGTTTGCTTGGAATATTGAACCGCTTATTTTTCAATAAAATAAATTTTCAAAACATATAAATTACAATTTATCGTTGAGATCAACTTTAATAGTTGATCTTTTTTACTTTTTATAAATAGGATGATTTCATATATAAATATTAGTATATGTGAAAAAGCAGGATAAGAAACTTGTGCAACTATACTAAACTTTTCCTTATTTCATAAGGGTTTAGTGTTACACAATACTGATTTCGTACTTACGAAATTCAACCTACGAGGTAGGTTGATATTAGGTTGATATGAAAGTTAAACCTTATAAAATAAAGCATTTAATATTTATTAAATCATCCTACTTGATTATTTTTTGTAAAATTTATAGGATGATTAAAGACTAACATAATTTTGGCTATGTTAGTCTTTCTTTTTCTAATTTATCAAATAGTTTCTTATAAATTTCTTTCCCATCTTTATCTTTAAACATAGATAAGTCTAAAGTAATAACGCCTAATTTAAAATCATCTTTTTTTCTCTTATCTCCAATACCAATTAATCTAATTATTTTTTCAACATCGTTATTTTGAGTATAATTAAATCTATTTTCTTTTTCATCAATTTCACTTATATAATAGTTTAATTTATAATCTCCAACATATTTTTCTAATCTTTTAAAATAATTTTCTGCTTCTTTCATAGTTTTAAGTTCATGATTTAGTTTTAGTGGTATTCCATATTCATCTTCATACATATACACATTACAAGGTGTATTAAATTTATAGTGATTATATATCATATCCTCTAAATAATTTTTTCTAAATTCAATATTAGATATTTCAAATTTATTGTTTTTCTTTTCAATAGTTATATTATCAATATATTTACCAATTATTTTTTGTTTATCTTCTTTTGATTTATTAGACCAATTATTTAAAACATCTGGGTTAGTATAAAATTCTATTTCTTGTATATCTTGTATAATTAATAAATCATTAAGGGTGAAACTTAAATCCTCATATTGTTTTTGTCCTTTTTGCCTTTTTTCTAAATCAGATTTTTGATATTCGATATGTTTTATTTCTTTATCAAAATCTTCTAGTTTTACAACACCTTTAATATAAGCTGTTTTAATTCTATCTAGTTGTTTATCTAAATCTTTAATTTCTTTTTTATAATCTTCTGTTTTATCTTCTAATTTTGATTTAATAAATGGCGTATAGTAATTATTAATAAGGTCATCTTGTTTAGCAAGTTCTAACATAAATGCTTTTAATTCTTTTTCAATATCTATTTCATTGAAATAAGTTTTACAAGTATTACATTTATAGTAATAGTATTTTTTACCATTAGTTTTTGTAGTAGCATGACCACCTAGAAAATTACCACATTTAGAACATTTTAACTTATTAGTAAATAAATAAGTTGCTGTTCTTTCATAATGTCTAGCATTTCTTAATTTTTGATACTGACAACTTTCCCATTTTTCTTTTGAAACAATAGGTTCAATAACATTTTCATAATAAGTTGGGTGTTTTGTTCTTTTGCCATTTACATAATCGCCTTTATAAAGTTCATTAGATAATATCTTTTGTATTGTAGAATCGTACCAATTAGTTTTTCCTAATACTTTTTCTTTATTATAGATATTAGCAATTGCTTGATGACTTTTACCTTCTAAATATAAATCAAATATTCTAACTATTATATCTTTAGTTAGTGGATCAGGTACTAACTTTTTGTTTTCTCTTTTAAAACCTAATCCAGTTCTATTAGGAATATGACCGTTTTTAATTGCACCTGCCATACCAAATTTAGTTCTTTCAGAACACTTTTCAATTTCATTTTGAGAAACACTAGTCATTATTCTCATAACCATACGACCATTGGATGTAGTAGTGTTTGATTCATCAGCCATACAATCTATATCACATTCATAGTCATTAACAAATTTCATTAATTTTTCAATGTCATATACAGAACGAGTTAATCTGTCTAGTTTTAAAGCAACAATAACATTAATATTACCTTTTTTAACATCTTCGATCATTTCTTGATAAGCAGGTCTTTTGTCATTTTTAGCACTTATTCCTGCATCTTGATACACTTTATAAATATTATATCTTTTAAATTTACAAAACTCTTTTAATCTTTCTTCTTGTTCTCTCAAACTAAATCCTTCTCTTGCTTGGTCAAAAGTAGAAACTCTAATATATATACCAGCACTTTTGATTTTTTCATCCATATTTGTATCAACTCCTTTTCTAATAAAAAAAGGGAGTTAAAAACACTAGTTTAAACTAATATCTTTAACTCCCTATAAAATTCAATATAATATTTTGTTTGCTTTTTCATGTAGTACCTCACTTTCTAATAAAAGACTGGATACCGCTTCCTTTATTGGTTTTATATTGTATCATTTATTTTTAGTTTGTCAAACCATATTAGTTCATTTTTAAGTATTGTTCTAAATCTTTAAACTTAATTTTGTTATTATAACCGTTTATAAAGACATTTTCACTATCTTCAAATATTAAGTAGTCATTGCCTTTAACTTTCAAAATATGGGGTTTTACATAGGCTATATTAGTATTTTTAAGATTTATAATATATCCATTAGTAAAGGAATATTCCACATAAGCAAACTTACATATCATTTCAACCTTTCTTTTTAATTCTTCACTTATTACAAGTTTTTTAGTTTCTATTGTCATAACTCATCACTTTCCTTTCTTAAATAACAAAAAAACTAACTATTTCTAGTTAGCATTTATTACTTAAACTCGAAAAGTTCGAGTTTCCTATCAATCTGGAGCGGGTGATGGGAATCGGACCCACGTAGTCAGCTTGGAAGGCTGGAATTCTACCATTGAACTACACCCGCATAATTAAGTAGGCAAGTATAATTATACAGGGTTATTACTTTTATGTCAATACCTTAATAAAAATAATTTAATTTTTTATAATATTAACTTACATAAGAAATTCCAGTATCTTTAACAAATAGCTTTTATCTACTTTTTTACAACAACTTGATTGAGCAATAAATCATATAATGTTTTTTTTTAACATTCCTTTAGAAGTATGTGACTTAGAACACTCACAAATAAAAGAATATAATGGTTGCCCAAATACTAAAAATAAAATTGGAACTGAAATATGTAAAACTGTAAATATATCAGAAATTTCTACATCATTCGCTTGTAATACAACTTTTATTATAAAAAACAGAGTATACCATACAAACACAACCCACCACATATATAGCCAGTCCTTTAATAGAGCTAATACTCTATTACCAAATGTTGCATAAACTGGCTCATTATTAAATTGGTTTTGAAAATTAATTACATTATTATTATCTTGATTCATTTTATTTTTCTCCTAATAATACTTAAAATATACTGATGAATTATAAACATTTATAATTCATCAATAATATTTAGTCATTTGATTCATAAATTAAAAATTACTAACCACTCCATTCTACAAAATATAGTACCATATTTTTTTAAGATAAGTACAATGTTATATATAAAAATGTAGTATGGGTACCACCTTCTACTGTAACAGTTCCCCCTCCTCTATCTGTTCTGATTGCTGCCGAAGATGTACCAGATGTATTAATAGTTAAATTGTACACATTCATGTTTCCTCCACCAGTTGTCATTATACCACCTGAGTTATCTTTAAGAGTTGTAATACTTGAGTCACTAATTGTTATTGTTGTTCCATCACTTGATGAATTATTTGTAGTGGCAGATTCACCATAACTAAATACTCCATTTGCACCTGCTGCATTTGTTTTAACTGATATATTTTCCAATGTTAAATTAGCTCCAGACTTAGTAATTATAGCTGAATTAGTTCCATAAAAACTTGTATTATCTCCACCGTCGGAATCACCTGTTTTAGTTACTGATATATTTGATAATGTTACAGTAACACCACCATTTACTGAAATTGTATTTTCATTTTGCGATGTTGATTCAAAAGTTCCTTCGTTAATTGTAATATCTTCGGTTATTTTTTTTTTGAAGAATAATTAACTGAACTATTTTGATTATTATTTTTATCCGTTTTATTTGTTGATACATTTTTATTAATTAGTTTTGTATCCAAATAAGTTATACCAGATGATAAAATAATAATGGAAAGAACTGATATAATGGCTTTATCTGTATTAATAAATGTTTCTTTAAAAGTTTTTTTATTAAATGAATATTAAATATCAATATAAGTATACAAAAATTCTAATATTACCCAAACATTATTTATAAAATAACATACAATAATCATGAATGAATAAAAGGAGGATTATATGTTAGAATGGTTTAGTAGTTTAAATTATGTAATTCAAGCATTAATTGCGACTATATTTACTTGGACAGTAACTGCATTAGGTGCGAGCATCGTTTTCTTATTTAAAAAAATAAATAAAAGTATTATGGATGCAATGTTGGGATTTGCAGCAGGAGTTATGATTTCAGCATCTTTTTGGTCATTACTTTCACCATCAATAGAAATGTCTAAAACACTTAATTTAAATCCTTGGTTAATTGCATCTATTGGTTTTATACTTGGGGGATTATTGTTATTTATAGGAGACAAAATATTTGATAGATTAGAAAAAAACAAAAATAAGAATGAAAAAAATAAAATGAAACGTTGTATGATGTTAATATTCTCTATAACTCTTCATAACATTCCTGAAGGTTTAGCAGTCGGTGTTGCATTTGGTTCAATTGCATATGGTTTGGTTGGTGCAACAGAAAGTGCAGCAATTATGTTAGCACTTGGAATAGGAATACAAAATTTTCCAGAAGGAACAGCTATTTCTATTCCTCTTAGAAGAGAGGGAATGTCTAGAAAGAAAGCATTTTTTTATGGACAATTAAGTGGAATTGTAGAACCAATATCTGGAGTAATTGGTGCATTAATAGTATTAAAAATTAGATTTTTACTTCCGTTTTTATTAGCGTTTGCAGCAGGTGCAATGATATATGTTGTTGTAGAAGAATTAATTCCAGAAAGTCAAACTAATAAAAAAAAGGAGCTTATGGCCCTTTTCACATTAATTGGTTTTATAGTCATGATGATTTTAGATGTAGCGCTAGGTTAATTCCTAGTTTTTTTCTTTAACTTTTTATTGTAGTAAATAATTATAAATATTATAAAAGCTATTAATAAAACTATAAAAGCTAATTTTGAGTATGTATTAAATATATTAACTATATCGTGCCATCTTTCACCAAGTAAATTTCCTAAAAATACTAGTACAGTATTCCAAATTAATGAACCTAAAAAGGTATAAAGTAAAAATTTTGAAATACTCATTTCTGACATGCCTGCAGGTATAGAAATTAAGCTTCTTACTATTGGAATAAATCTGCAAAAAAACACAGTTTTATTTCCTTTATTATCAAACCATTTATCAGCTTTTTCTATATCTTCTTCCTTTAATCTAAGAATTTTTCCTATTTTACCAGATACTATTTTTTTTAATCTTTCTTTATTAAGTATTTTTCCAACATAATATAAAACAATTCCACCTACTAAAGATCCTAATGTTGCAAATAAAATAACAAGTGCTATATTAAGTTTTGAGTGAGCTGTCATAAAACCACCAAAAGCAAGTATTAATTCGCTTGGTATCGGTGGAAATATATTTTCAATAGCTATTAAAAGAAAAATACCAAAGTAACCAAACTCATTCATCATTGAAATTATTAGTTGTTCCAAAATATCAACCTCACTATTTTAATTATATAATATATTTTTTTCTATTTTCTAGTAATTCTAATCTGTTTTTATAGTTTTGTATTATATCTTTTTTATATTCTAATTTAAAGTCTTTATTTTTTAATTTAATTAAATAATCTGTAAAATATGGATTTAATATAAGAAGTGGTCCTAACAATTGTGTGGCAAAAAAATTTCTATAATGAATTCCTTCATATTTAAAGTTAAGATTCATTCCAACACAACCATCATGTACTTCTATAAATGGATATTTATTATCTCCATACATCATGGTAAATTGACTTTTATTTCCAACAATTTTAAATTTTTCAAAATTACCAAGAAATAATGAATTATGTCTTTTAGTTTTATTTCTTTCAAAATAGACATCAAATAAACCTAAACATTTTTGTTTTTTATCATTTTCTATAATATAATTCCCAATTATTTCTGTCGCCATTCCTGTAAATAAAACAATTACATCTTTTTCTATACATTCAATTAAATTTTTTTTATATTTAGTTAGTTTTTCAACGATTATTTTTTGATATTCTTCAGACATAGAACCTAAATAAATCATATCAACTTTATTTTTAATAAAATATGGTTCTTTGTTAATTGAAGTATAAATAAATTTAGCTTTTGGCATACATTTTTCAAGATATGTAATGTTTGCATAATCACCAAATATATTTGTTAGTTCTGGATACAATATTTCTACAACCATTATTTTTTCTCCTTTAACCATTTTTCTCTTATTTTATCTCTTAATTTTCTTGGTCTTGTAATATTTTCAACATCATATAAAATCATAATTCTATCAATTTCATCAAATGTAACATGTTCTAATGTTGAATCTTCATCTGGAACACAAATAATTTTTCTTTGATCAATTCCTGCCATCATCATTGCAATTTTATAGTCAAGTGCTAAATAACTTCCAACAATTATTTTTTTAATATTATCTTTTTTTAAATAACTAAAATCTGTTTCATAAATCCATGTAACTGTTTCTGATTTATCTTTTATGCAATATTCTTCAGTGAGTAACATTATTATTTCTATGTTTTCATCTATTTCATTTATATGTTCAAAAATTGTTGAAGCAGAAGAACCATTTTGACCTTTTGCTACTTGTAAATCAAATTTCATTCCATTTTCATTAATAAAATTTTCTCTTGAAATTGGAACTTTAATTTTTTCTGAAAGTCTTTGTATTTTATTATCATCATATCCCATAACTTTAAATAGTGTTATAACAGCTAGTGTATTAAAAACATTAAATAAAGATGGCGAAGTTATTTTATATTGATTTATTTTTTTAGAGTGTACTACATCAAAGGTCATATTTTTGTAATCTATATTTTTACCTATATATTCAGCAGTTTTAGATTTAAATCCACAATTTGAACATTTTACTTTTCCTAGATGTCTATAATGTTGATATTCATATTCTATTTTTTCATAACATTTTGGGCATACTGGAAAATCAGTATTTTTTGGAATCGAAATAACATCATTTGTTTTATCTATTCCATAAAAATATGTTTTGTTTTTAATTTTCATCATACTACTAATTGGATCATCTGCATTTAATATAACTACAGTATCTGGAACCAAATTAAAAGCTGTTTCTAGTCTATCAAAAATAAAGCTTACGTAAGCATTTCTTTTAATAGAATCTCTAAATAAATTAGTTACTACCATATAATTTGGTTTAATATATGGTAATGTATAAGGTGCGGTCATTTCATCTATTTCAATAACTGCAACATCTTTTCTTGGTTTATTAAAAATAGTTACTGCATCTAATAAACATCTAGTGTGTCCAGCTAAATTATTTGCACCCCAATCATTATATGAAACTGTTTTTCCATCTAATCTTAATATATCAGTAATAAGACTTGAAACTGTTGTTTTTCCATTTGTTCCAGTAACTCCTATAACAAGTTTTGGCTTGCTTATATATTTTATAAAATTATCACAAAATCTATAAGCTAAAAGTCCCGGTCTATCATTTTTTTCAATTCCCCTAATTTTATATATTAACATTAAAAATTTAGCTGCCCATAGGCCTAAAAAAAACTTAACTTTTTGCATACAATTCTCCTTTAATACTTAATTATAATAAGTTTCTACATACGATTTAGAAGCTTTTTTATCTATTTCAAAATCAAATTTTCTAAATTTGAAATCATTTTTTTTACTAATTATTAAATTTTTAATAAATTTTTGTGAAAAATTTGGATTTCTAATTAATAATGGACCTATAATATAAGTTCCATAAAAATTTTTATAATGAATCCCAATTTCTGAATTATTAAATATTGGATTGTTATTATTTTCAATTAATGTATCTCTATTTTGAAACCCTATTATATTATCTAATATTACATCTCCAACTAATCTAGCATTTGAATAAGAAATATTGAAATCAAATATATTTAAAGCTTCAGTATCACCTATTTTTTTTGAAAAAACATTAATACTATTTCCTGTTACAAGCATAAATTTATTATTTTCAATATATTCTTTTACTTGTTGTTTATATTTCTTTAAATCTTCTAATACAAGTAAAGTAGATTTTTTTGTACCAGACCCAATATATATTAAATCATATTTTTCAAACTCAATTTTATCATTTAGTGATAATTTATCTATTATTACATTAATTTTTTGTTTTTTTAATTGATACTCTATTACCTTAAGGTTTCCTATTTCACCATACAAATTCATTAAATCATAATAAAGATGTGCGACTCTAATTGTCATATTTTTCCTCCATCAAATTATTAAATGGTATTACATAATCAAAATTAAGGATTGCAAATACATCTCCTTTTGATTTGTTTTTAATCATATTTTCCGCTTCTTCTAAATTTTTATATACTTTTATTTGTTTATTATCAAATCCAGCATACTTCATTCTTTGAGCAATACTATATGCATCTCTACCAACACATATAATTTTATCTGTTTTTTTATCATTTAATAATTCAAATTCTATATCATATAGCCAAGAAATATCATTAAACTTATATCTTCTACTTATTTCTTTCCAACCTACTACAATTGTTTTTTCTATCTTTTTATTTGATGTAAATAATATTGCTTCATTAAATGTTGTACTATTTTCATTTTTACTATTTAAAACATATACTTTTCTATTTTTATAAGAGTATGAAGTATTTAATTTTTTGTTTTGTTCATCAGAAATAAAAGTAGCTATATTTTTTTCATCTATATTTAAAAGTTTTAATACTGTATATGCAGCAAGTATGTTATAAGCATAATAAAGTACATCAAATGATATATTAATTTTGTTATCGTTAACAATCATGTATTTTTTATCTAAGTCAAGTTTTTGAGCTAATATATCAATTTTTTCTCTTTTAAAATCACAAGTTGGGCAATAATAATCACCTAATGATTCAAAGTGATAATAATTATATTTTAATTTATTACTACATTTTGGACAATATGTAATATTTATATTATTAAATTTATTTTTAGAATAAGAATATTTGTTTTGGTTTATACCGTAATATGATACTTTATATTTTTTATTTAAAGTAAATTGTTTTAAATATGGATCATCACCATTTAATATTAAGTGCATATTTGAAGTTAGTGCTTCATTTATTTTTTCGAAAACTAAATCACAATCACCATGGCGTGGAGGTTGATCTCTAAATATATTGGTTATTACTACATATTGAGGTTTAATTATTTTAAATACATCTTTTGTATATCTTTCGTCCACTTCTACAACTAATGCATCATTTTTTATTCTTCCGTGAATATCTGAACTATCAATTAGAAGTGATAATATTCCTCTAAGTAAATTGCTACCGTATTCATTATATGATACTGTATAACCACTTTTTTTTAAGACTTCCGCAATTATTTTAGTTGTAGAACCTTTTCCTGCACTCCCAGTTACTGCTATAACTGTTTTAGGCATTTTAAAATATCCTACATAGTTCTTATCTAATTTTAGTAATAATTTACCTGGAAAACTCGTTCCACGTCCTAATTTTCGTAATATAAGATTCACTATTTTACAAATTAGTAACTTAATTGTTTTCATATTTCACCTTTACTTTAAATCTTTTATTTTTCCAAGTGCTGCTTCATATTTAGGAAGAACACCTGTATTATTTACTCTATGTGGTGGCAATTCACATAAATCATGTCCAGGATATTCATTTCCCTCTATTATTACAGGTCCTTTATCAGTAATTGCTATATCCCAACCAACGTATCTAATTTCTGGTATAACTTTAGCTGCAATTTTTACAAGTTTAATCGCTTCTTTATATTTTGGAATTTTAAATCCGACTATTTTAGTTTTTGTCATAGGATGTTCATAGTAAATATTTTTTTTCTTGTCCATAGCTGGAAACTTAATTATACCTGTTTTTTCATCTATTGGAGCAGTCATTCCACCGCCGTTAAAATTATCTACAATGTTACCATTATTACCAATTCTTTGATAAGCTGCAATTATTTTTACTTCTTCATCATATCTATATACAGTAAGAATTCTTACTGTGTTTATTGCACAAGGATATAATTTATTCATTTCATCGCATTGGACAACAACTTCTTCTATTAATTTTAAATTTTTATTATATAAATAATCATATAAATTACCTTTAAAATCTTTTATAACAATTTTTTCCATTAGAGCGCCATGTGTGCCACTAATTGGTTTACAAAAAATTACAGTTTTATTTTTTAAGAATTTTTTAAATTCGTTTTCGTTTTTTCGATTTAAAATAATATAATCTCTATTTAAATATTTTTTGAACTTTTCATTAAATTCATCTTTATTATAAAAAATATGATTAAATTCTTTTTTGTTATAATATTTAACAAATATATTATTTTTACCTCTTGTTAATATAGTTTTTCTTTCTTTAGAATTTAAATTCCACATTTCAAAAATATAATAATCAACATAACCTGCCTGGTATTTTAAACCACAAATAATTACATCAAAAAATAAATATATTCTTGATTTATGAGTTGATTTATGAATTTCATTTATTATATTAAACATTCTTCTAAAATCCATATTTTTAATTCTTAAAAGCAAATATTTTACTCTTCTCATATATTCTCATTCCTTACTAAAATACTATTTATATTATATCACGCTAAAGTTTATTTTTTCAATATAACAGGCTTTAATATATTAGTTTTTATATTATAAATTTAATAAAAAAAAGAATATTTCTATTCTTTATTTTTAATAACATAATTAATCATTTCAATAAAATCATTTTTTGAAAGTGTAATTGTATCTTGAGTTCCAAATTTACGATAGCTTATGGTATCATTATCTCTTTCTTTATCACCAAGTATTAATGTAAATGGAATTTTTTTTGTTTGACTTTCTCTCATTTTATAAGAAAGTTTCTCTTCTCTAGAATCTAATTCTACTCTAAATCCATTTTGTTTTAAGAAGATTTCTATCTCTTTTGCATAATCTAAGTGATATTCATTATTTACAGGAATGATATTTATTTGAATTGGCGCAAGCCATGTAGGTAAATTTCCTTTTGTTTCTTCAAGTAAGAATGCAGTAAATCTATCAAATGTTCCTAAAATAGCTCTATGAAGAACAACAGGTCTTTGTTTTTCACCATGTTCATCTATATATGATAAATCAAATCTTTCAGGAAGTAAGAAATCTAATTGACAAGTTGATAAAGTTACGTCATGTCCAATTGCTGATTTAATTTGAACATCTAATTTTGGACCATAAAATGCAGCTTCGTCTTCTGCTTCATAAAAATCCAATTTTAAGTCAGTTAAAACTTTTCTGAGCATATTTTCTGCTTTATCCCACATTTCATCATTATCAAAATATTTTTCTTTTTCTTTTCCTCTAAGTGATAATCTAAATGTATAATTATCAAAGTGGAAATCTTTATAGACATCTAAAATCAAATTTACGACTTTAGCAAATTCTTCACCAACTTGATCAAGTCTAACAAATAGGTGTGCATCATTTTGACACATAGCACGAACTCTTTCAAGTCCACATACTGCTCCACTTGCTTCATATCTAAAATCATGTCCAAGTTCACCAATTCTAATTGGTAAATCACGATATGAATGAATTTCATTTTTATATATTAGCATATGATGAGGACAATTCATTGGTCTTAATACATATTCTTCATCATCCATATGCATTACTGGGAACATATCATCCTTATAATGATCCCAATGTCCTGAAGTTTTATATAAATCTACACTACCTAGAGATGGTGTATATACATGACTATATCCTAGAGAAACTTCTTTATCTACAATGTATCTTTCTAAGGTTCTCCTAATAGTTGCACCATTAGGAAGCCACATAGGAAGTCCTTTACCTACTAAATCATTTGTCATAAATATTTTTAAATCTTTTCCTAGTTTACGATGATCTCTTTGTTTAGCATCTTCAAGCATTTCTAAATGTTTATTTAAATCTTCTTCTGTTTCAAAACAAACACCATATATTCTTTGAAGCATTTTATTATTAGAATCACCTTTCCAATATGCACCACTAACTTTAAGTAATTTAAAATATTTTAATTGTTTTACTGTATCAACATGTGGACCTCTACATAAATCAGTGAAATCTCCTTGTGTATAACAAGATATAACTGCATCATTTTCATTCATTCTATTTATTAAATCTATTTTATATGGATCATTTTTAAATATTTCTAGAGCTTCTTTTTTAGAAAGTTCATGTCTAACTATTCTTTTACCATCTTTAGCTATTTTTTTCATTTCTTTTTCAATACGTGGTAAATCTTCTTCTTTTATTACTTCATCACCTAAATCTATATCGTAATAAAATCCTTCTTCTATAACAGGTCCTACCCAAAATAAAGCATTTGGATATAAATGTTTAATTGCTTGTGCAAGTAAATGAGCACAACTATGATTCATTACACTTAATTTTTCGTTTTCTTTTATATTTATCATACTATTTTTCCTCACTTGTGGATCCAAATCCACCCTTTCTTTCATTTTTTATTTCTTCTTCATTATCTACTGTTAAATACTTTGTAAATATTCCTTGACATATTGCTTCACCAGACTTTACAAAGTAATCTTTATTACCTTGGTTTTGAATTTTAATCCAGATATGTCCTTCATTAGATTCATTATTATAATAATCACCATCAAGTATTCCCACTTGATTACATAGTCTTACATTATACTTAAATCCTTGACTACTTCTAACGAATAGCATAAGAACTTCATCATTATTCATACTAGCTTTTATACCTGTTGGAATTTTAATTATTTCGTTTGGTTTTAAAGTAAAATCATATAATGAGTAAAAATCATATCCAGCACTAAGTTTGGTGGCTCTTGAAGGCAATTTATATTTTTCATACAAATCTATATTATCTTCTATATCTTTTTTAAATTGATCAAAACTTATTTTTTCAAATTTTCTCATATTACCTCCTAAAAACACAAAAAAAGATGATGCCAAGGAGTGCTTCTATTTTATAGCATAGCACGGTACCATCCTTTATTTAACTCTTATTGATAACGATCTTTTACGACCGGACTTTCTTTCGAAGTCAGTTCATAGGTAGTAATTATTAATATATTTGTTATTTTGCACCAAACAATAACTCTCTTTAAAATATTAATTAATAATCATGTCCTAATCAAAACTTTTATAACTAAATTGTATCACAATATTAATATTTGTCAAATACTATTTTTTTGCACTTGATTTATAGTATTCTTTACAATAACCTTTTATATTATTCTTTTTATCGTTAAGATGTTTAACTAAATCTTCTAAATAATCTTCCCATATATAAATTAATCTGTCATCTATTTCATTAAATATAAAATCATGTTCTAATCTTTGTATAGTTAGTGATGCATAATTTCTTATAGGATTAGTTGCTTTACAATAAAATTCCATACCTAATCCCTGGTGCCCTTCATTTGTTGTTGAATAATATGATGATGAAAAATTTTCTTTTATCATTTTTAATATAGTAGAAATATTTTCTGTTTTTTCAGCGCTTAATTTAATTTGATTAATTATTTGTTTATTATTAGTTGATTTATTAACAGAATATAAAAATGGTAATTGCATTTCATTAAATAATCTTGCTTCAAAGTAATTTGTTAAAACCATAAAATCTCTAATTATTTTTGAACTAATTGAAGAAATTTGACTTTGTTTTGAACTAATTAATTCAGAATTAATAGAACGTTTAATTTGTTTTATATCATAATATTCTGAATTAAATATATATGAATCATTTAATTTTTCATCAAATTCTAATACATTAAAAAAGTATTCTTTGTATACTGAATTTTTATTGTCATTTAGTATTTTATCTACTTGATCATAATTATAATTTTTATTAACATTTATTATGGCGTTATATATATTATAATTTATAAAATCCATATTACTTGAAAACTCGAACCTATGGCATACTGCATATCTAGTTTGACCTTGAATAAGTGAAAAAGTTATATCTGCAAGCCTAGGCGGAAACATAGAAATATAATTTTTAGGAAGTATTATTGAATTTGTTCTATTGTAAGCTTCCCTATCAAAATTAGAGTTCATTTTTATATAAGCATCAACATCTGATATATATACTTCTAAAATATAACCGTTGTCCGTTTTTTCAAATGAAAATGCATCATCTATTGATCTTGTATTCTTACAGTCAATACTTATAGTAAATTTATCCCTAACATCAATATATGATTTATTTGTATATGGAATTATATTGTCAGCATCGTGTAAAATTTGTTTGTTAAATTCTGAGGTAATTCCATATTTTTCTTTTAGATTACTTAAATCTAACTCCTTAATTGATTTCTTTTTAATGGATAAATTTGATAAGAAAGAACTAATTAACAATAAAGAATCTGATTTTAATTCTTCATCCATATCTAAATCTTTAATTTCATATTTTTTATTCTTAATTTGTTCAATCATTTCATATTTATATTCTTTAGGTATATTTATTTTTTTTACTTTAAGTAAATATTCCAAAACATCTTTATAATATTTTGCTTTTATATAATCATCAGTAAGATGTATAATGTATTTTTTAAATACTTTTTTTACTATTAATATATTTTCTTCAAATGTTGATAAAGCAGGAATTTCATCAAATAAATTTTTTAGTATATCTAAGTTTTTTTCTTCAAAAATTATTACTTTTAAAATATTATAGATATCTAGTATTTCTAATTTTTCCTCATATCCTAATTTAACTAAAACCAATACACATTTTTTTAACACATTATCAAGTTTTCTTTTATCATTACTGACCATATAAGGCTTTTTTGATAATTTTTGTATTTGTTTGTTAAGTGAAATAATATTTTTATAGATGTTTTCTATAGAATATGCAATTTCCTCTTTATCTGATGTACTTATTTTTATTTCATCATATATAATATCAAATTGTTTACATATTTTATCATATAATCTAAAAAATAATTTAATATCTTTTTTCTCAATTATTTCATTTAACATTTGAATTTTAATTTTTAAATCAGAAACATTATTATTCACTATTTTAACATTTGTTATTGTTTTTACTACTTCTTCCATATAATCAATTCCTTAAGTTTTTACTTATAACCTGTATTGGGGTACTAAGTTGTTTTATTCTTTCAATTATCCTACGTGATTTTATTACCTCTACACCATCTTTACTAACTGAAAAATGTTGTTCTAATGAATCAATATCTAAATTAGATGTAAAAAAGGTTGGTAATTTTTCTTGCATTCTATATTGAATTAATGGGCAAAAGATTTCATCTCTTCCCCAACTACTAGTTGTACTTTCAGCACCAATATCATCAATTAATAATAATGGTACTTTTTTAATATATTCATATTTTTCATTAAAGTCTGTTGAAAAACTTGATTTTAAGTTTCTTAAAAACTCAGGCCAAAATACTATAGCACTTCTTACATTTTCTTTTGCAAGTTCATTAAAAAGTGCTGAAATTAAATATGTTTTACCACATCCAAAATTTCCATATAAATATAATCCTTTTTGTTTATTATCCTTTTTATATTCAACTAAAAATTTATGAATTGCTTCAATAGCCTCAAACCTATTTTTATCTTTTAATATAATTTTATCCATTGAAGCTTCTTTTATTTCTAATGGTTCTTCTAATATAAATATATTTTTTAAATATTTAGTAGATAAGTCTAAATTCTTTTTAAACTTGCACGGTTGATAGTTAAAGTTTATTTTTTGATCTACAACTTTTGGTAAATAACAATAACCCTTTATATCTTGTTTACATTCTAAGATGTTTTTACAATTTAAACAAGTTTCATAATTTTTACTACATTCTTGTAGTTGTGAAGTATATTTCATTAATATTTCATCACTTAGTTTTAACTTTTTAACGAGTTCCAAAAACATTTCACTTTTACAAGCTTCTTTATATTCTTTTTTTAGTGTATCTTTAAAATTATATCCCATTGTTTTTACTTTGTCATTTAACTCTAACATATTTCACCTACTTCATATTTTTTAATTTTTTTTCAAATTCTAATTGTTCTTCTTCTGATACGATACTTTCATCTATGTTTTTATCAAACCAATCTGGTTTACTTTCAACTTTTATTGTTTTTAATTTAGTACTACTCTTTCTTGATTTATATTCTTTTTCAGCCAACTGCATTGCCTCTTCTACTGTTTTTACCTTACTTCTAACCCATTGACTTGAAATAGATGTAACAAATGTTTTAACTAATTTGTTATTATTAATTCTAAGTACGTAATCTATTAGTACGTTAACAACACCTGGATTTAGGTTTTGTTCTAACAATAAAAACTCTAATATTTTTAAATCAGAAAATGATGGTTTTGTAAAATTATTTTTTTCATATAAAAATTCATATGGGGATGTTGTTTCAAATTTATATATTATTTTTGATCTATCTGACGTATCGGTTAAGTTTTTTCTTAAGGTTGTTGGTTGTTCTTTATAAATCAAATTTGTAATTTTTCCTTTATTTTCAAATGAATAATATTTCCTACAATTTGTTTTTAAATTATCTATATCTATTTTCTTTTCTTCATTTACCGAACTTAATATAACATCGTATAAATCCTGTTCTGATAAATTATATACAAATGAAAGTTTAATTATTATATTTTTAAGTTCATTTGTAATTCTTCTTTTATCTAAAACTTCTGTTGGAATCATTTCTATTAAATAATCAATATTTATTTTTGATTTAATATTTATACTATTTTTAGATATTTTTTTTATTTCTTGATACTCATTATTTGAAATATTTGATACATTTTCAAACACATCAGTAAAAGAACAAGTAATATCTTCATATTCACTTTTTTTTATATTCGGTAATTTAAAATATTGTATTAATTTTTTATAGTTTGATTTTCCCACATTATTTAATAATGTGACATCTAAAATTGGATTATTAAAAAATTCATATGCACTTAATGGTGAATATAACTCGTATACATAATTGTTTACATTTCCTTTTTTTAAATAAGTTTTAATTAAACCTACGCCTTCTAATTTTTCTCTTGCTTCTATTATATCTTCTAAACTTAATTTCATATTTGACATCAATTCATGATGAGTATATTGTTCTGATAATATTTCTGATTTATCTAAATAAGACCAAAAAGTAAAAAAAAGGCTTGAGGAAATAGAACTTATTATTGGCTGATATAGCATTGTAATTATTTTTCTATCTTGTTCTGTTAAAACTGTTTTGTTTATAACTACAAAAGTATCTGCAGGTAAAACAACATTTTTCATCTATATCACCACTTTTCACTAATATTATTTTAACATAAATTTTATTAAATACATAAAAAAATTGTTTTTTTACAAACAATTTTATAATTCAACATTATGATATACTTGATTAACATCTTCTACATCATCAAGCATAGCTAAAACTTTATTAAAAGTTTCTAAATCTTCACCTTGTAATGTTACTTTTTCTTTTGGTAATTTACTTATTTCATCTATTTCAAATTCTACGTTTTTAATCGATAAAATAGCATCTTTAATTTTAAATAAATCCTGTGGTTCACCATAAATAACAACCATATCATTTTGAGTTTCAATATCATCTATATCAATATCATTTTCTATTAATACATTTAATGCATCTTCTTCATTTATTCCTTTAAATCCAACAATGCATAAATTATCATAGTTATATGAAACACTTCCAACGCTACCCATTTTAATATGGCATTTATTTACAACAGCTCTTAAATCACTTACACTTCTATTAAGATTATCAGTTAAACAATCTACAATAAGTGTTGAACCTGCTGGTCCAAACATTTCATAAGTAGCACTTGTATATGAATCATCTACTCCACTATTAACTTTATCTATTGCTCTTTTAATTATATCACTTGGAACTTGTTCTTTTTTTGCTCTATCAACAAGTCTTTTTAAACTTGCATTTGCTTCCATACTAGTTCCACCATTTTTAGCAGCTAAATATATTTCTTTAGCATACATAGAATATATCTTACCTCTTGCAGCGCCTGTTTTTTGTATACTTGCTTTTCTTACCTCATAAGCTCTTCCCATAAATAACCTCTTTCTTGACTTTTTATATTTTACTTTATTTTATGCTTTTTTTCAATATTAATTTTGTGCTTTTTTTAAAACATCTTTTGCGGCTTCTTGTTCTGCCTCTTTTTTACTATGAGCACTTCCTCTACCATAGATAATATCATCTATTTTCACAACAACTTCAAATGTTTTATTGTGAGCAGGGCCTTCTTCTTTTACAACTACATATTCTAAACTTCTTTTATCTGTTTGAACGTATTCTTGTAGTATTGACTTATAATCGTTAAAAAAGTTAATTTCACCTGATTCTACAAGTGGTATTATATTTAAATATATAAATTTTTTTACCGTTTCTAATCCTTTATCAAGATATATTGCTCCCATAAAAGCTTCAAATATATCGGCAACTATCGCTTTTCTATTTCTTCCACCAGTCTCTTCTTCGCCTTTTCCAAGAAGCAAAAATTCATTTAAACCTAATCTGATTGAATACTCATACAAAGCATTTTCACAAACATAATGACTTCTAAGTTTAGTCATTTCACCCTCTTGATATTCTGTATTTTTATATAAATATTCACTCATAATAAGTTCTAAAACTGCATCTCCTAAATACTCAAGTCTTTCATAGCTTTCTTTATCATGTTCATTGGCATATGAAGTATGTGTAAATGCTTTTTCATATAAAGATTCATGATTTGTTTCTATTCCAAATTTTTCTAAAACTTTCATATAATCACCTTTCCTTAATTATTATATCAAATATTTTAAATAAAAAAAATAGTAACATTATATTTACATTTATTAACTTTTTTTTAAAGTTTATTTTACAATTATTTTTTTTTTTAGTATAATTAATTTGGTGTTAATATGAAATATATATTAATTGGACTAATAAAAGTTTATCAAATGATTCCATTTAGTTCACACAGTGCTTGTAAATATTACCCAACTTGTTCAAATTATGCAATTGAAGCAATAAAAAAACATGGTTCATTTCATGGTACTATTCTAAGTATCAAAAGAATTTTAAAATGTAATCCTGTTTCCAACGGTGGAATTGATTTAGTACCAAACAAAAAAATAAAAAGGAAGGTAAATAAATGAAAAAAGTTTTAGTTTTATGTTTAACATGTTTGTTATTTTTATGTGGTTGTTTAAAAAGGGATACAATGGAAGATATAACAATTTATACTTCATATTATCCACTTGAATATATAACAAATGCATTATATGGTAATAACAGTAAAGTATACAGTATTTATCCTGACGGAACAAATCCAAATGATACAACACTTACTGAAAAGCAATTAAGTGATTATTCAAATGGTTCACTATTTATTTTTTCAGGATTAAGTAATGAAAAAAATTATTTATATGATATGTTAAAAAATAATAAAGATTTAAAAATAATTGATAGTACTCTTAGTATGCAAACAAATGAGGAATATGGAAATAGAATTGAAGAGTTATGGTTAGATCCAAATAATTTATTAATGATTGCTAGAAATATAAAAGATGGACTTGATGAATATATAAATAATTATTATTTAAAAAATGAAATTGAAAACAACTATTCTAATTTAAAAATAGAACTTTCACAGATGTCTGCTAATTTACATTTAATTGCAGAAACTGCAGATAATCCTACATTAGTCGTATCATCTGATGTATTTAAGTTTCTAGAAAACTATGGATTTACCATTTATTCGTTAGAAAAAAGCGATGAAAAAACAATAAAAATTGTTTCTAATTTAATGAAAAATAAAAAAATAAGTTATATATTCTTACTTTCATCTGATGAAGAAACTGAAACGATAAAAAAATTAAATGAAACTTATGGAACAAAATTAGTTATATTTAATAGTTTGGCAACAATAAGTGTTGATGATAGAAACGATAAAAAAGATTATTTATCTATTATGAAGGAAAACATAAATTTAATTAAACAAGAAGTATTTGAATAATATAAAACATCATTACAAAACGTAATGATGTTTTTATTTATTTCATAACACTACTATACCAATAATAGTTTCCATTTTTATCTTTTAAATATGTATGAACATATTCTCTACCATATTTTTCTAATAAATATTCTTCTGTATTTGCAAATACTCTTAGATCGGTATTAAAACTTTCTTGATTATCACATTCTATAGTCATATCATCATCAACATAACATTTTGTTTCATCATCCATATCTACATATTTTAAGTATTTATCATAAATTTCTAATTTTTCATCTGTTTCTACATAATTTGTTATCATTGACAAATTATTATATGGATCTTCCATACCACCTAATTCAATGTAACAATTAAATACATTATCTTCTTTTTTACAACTTATTAAATTATATGTATAACTATCTTTAGTAAGTTTAACATCCCCATATTTAGCTTTTAGTTTGTTTATAGCATCATCATAACTAATTTCACCTATTTTACAAGGAGAATTATAATCAGTACAACCTGCTATTTCATATGTTTTTTTATTTAATTCTTCAGATACTATTAATTCGCTAAATAAAGTATTTTCATCAATATTTGAAAGTAATACCTCATCTTTTTTATGAAAAGGAGATATTGGCCATGTTTCAGATAAATAACCGTATAATTTTCTAACATCTTTGTATTCTAACTTTGCAGTTTGATTTTGAGTTTTAGATTCTCCAAAGAAAATTGAATATAAACCATAAAAAATACATAATCCTGCACAAATAAGAATTAAAGATTGAAACATATTTTTTATAAGTGATGATTTATCCATTTTATCTATATAGTTTTTTTCAATTTTATTTTCTTTAATATTTTTTATTTTAGATTGTTTTTTCATTCTTCTTCTTTCCTTTCTAATTTAACTAAAACTTCACGTGGTTTTGAACCATTATTTGGACCAATTATACCTCTTTCTTCTAGTAAATCAATACATCTGGCTGCTCTATTATATCCTAATCTAAATCGTCTTTGAAGAAGTGAAGCACTTGCCTTACCTTGAGTAACTACAAATTCAACAATTTCATTATATAATGGATCATCATAATCTTCCTTACTATCATCAACCATCGAAGTTGCTTTCATTTCTTCTTCATCCATTAATAATGTTTCATCATATCTTGCTTTTTGTTGAGATATTGTATAATCAACAACTTTCTTAATATCTTCATCTGAAATAAATGTTCCTTGAACTCTTATAGGCGTATTCTCACCCTGAGGTAGAAATAGCATATCACCTTTTCCAAGAAGTTTTTCTGCTCCAGTCATATCAAGTATAGTTCTTGAATCTATACTTGAAGAAACAGCAAATGAAATTCTTGAAGGAATATTTGCTTTAACAACACCAGTAATTACATCAGTAGACGGTCTTTGTGTAGCAACTATCAAATGTATTCCAGCAGCTCTGGCCATTTGTGTAATTCTCATTATTGAATCTTCTACTTCCTTCGCAGCGACTAACATTAAATCTGCAAGTTCGTCTATTATTACTACTATGTATGGCAATTTTTTTATTTTTTCTGAATCTGGTAAATTTTCATTTTTCTTTTCTAAGTAAAGATTGTATCCAGCAATATTTTTAGTGCCACTTGCTTCAAATAAATCATATCTTTTTTCCATTTCAGCCACTATTTTTTTAAGCGCTATATTAGCTTTTCTCGGGTCTGTTACAACTGGTATTAATAAATGTGGAACTCCATTATACATACTAAGTTCAACTTTTTTTGGATCTACTAAAACAAATTTAACCTCATCTGGTTTTGCTCTCATTAGAATTGAAACAATTATACTGTTTATGCATACTGATTTACCACTACCAGTTGAACCAGCTACTAATAAGTGAGGTGTTTTATTTATTTCACAATAAATTGGTTTACCCATTATATTTTTACCAAGTGTAACCATCAATTTACTTTCATCCATACTTTTTGGAATAGCATCTATTATTTCTCTTACTGTAACCATCGAAATTGATTTATTTGGAATTTCAATACCAACTGTTCTTTTGCCCGGAATAGGTGCTTGTATACGTACATCTTTTGCGGCAAGTGAAAGAGCAATTTCTCTATTTAAAGATAGAATTTTACTAACTTTTGTACCTGCTTTTATTTCCATTTCATATTGAGTAACAGCAGGTCCGACATTTACAGCAACTACATGTCCTTCAATATTAAAATCATGAAAAACATTTTTTAATATTTCAGCAGTTTCAGTAATTTCTTCTTTAGTAATAACTTTGCCTTTTTTTGAGGGTGGCGTTAATAAAGTATTTGGTGGGCATTTATATCCTTTATTTTCCACGTATTCTTCATTGCTGCTTGGTTCATTTATTTCTATAGTATTTTTAGTTTCTTCATGTACTTCTTGTTTTGGTTCTGGATCTGATTGATGGATTAATTCATCAACACTTGAAATAACAACTTTATTGTCATTTTCATAAGCTTCTGCTGCTTTAGCAATTTCTTTTTGTTCTTTATGTAATTTATCTTTTTTAATAATGCTTTTTACTTTATTTTTACTTGCAGTTACCATATCATAAATTGATAAACCTGTAAACATTATAAAACCACATACAATAAGTGCAATACAAACTACACTAGTACCACTTATTGTAAACATTTTTACAAATAGTGTTCCAAAAAGTGCACCTAACATTCCTCCACCTTGTAATTTTTCTACTGATTTTACATAACCCATTAAATTATTTATAGTTTCACTTAATATTTGACCAACTTCAATATTTAATTGTTTTACATAACTAATATGCATCAAAACAAGTAAAGCTATTATTATTATATAAAGACCAATAAGTTTTGATGTAAAAAAGACTGGTTTATCTCTTTTTACAATTATATATCCTCCTATGATAAATAACATAGCGAGTAATATATTATTAGCTGTACCTACAAAAAATGCAGCAAAACCACTAATAAATATTCCAACTGGACCAAATTTACATATACCTATTATTCCTATTAAAATAAGTAAAATACCTATTACTTCAACTTGATATCCACTTTTAGTTCTGTTATCTTTTTTTTGCTTTTTCTTTTTTGTCACTTGAAACACCCTCCAATTATCTATTACAATTATAACACAAAAAAAGCATAAAATAACTATTTATTTATTCCTAAATGTTTATATGCTTTATCTGTTACTATTCTTCCTCTATTTGTTCTTTTTAAAAGTCCTTTTTGGAGTAAAAATGGCTCATATACATCTTCTATAGTCGTTTGTTCTTCGCCTATTGACGAAGCAATTGCCTCTATTCCTACTGGGCCACCATTAAATTTTTCTATTATTGATTTAAGTAAATTATAATCTGTTTGATCTAGTCCTAAGCTATCAACTTTAAGTTTATCTAAAGCATACTTAGCTATAGATAAATTTATTTCTCCGTCACCTAACACAAGTGCATAATCTCTAACTCTTTTAAATAGTCTATTTGCAATTCTTGGAGTTCCTCTGCTTCTTTTAGCTAGTTCTAAAGCAGCATCATCAGTTATAGAACAATTAAGTACTCTACTTGTTCTTTTTACTATTTGCATTAATTCTTCATCAGTATAATAATTAAGTTTTGAAACTATTCCAAATCTATCACGAAGTGGGCCTGTTAAGTCACCTGCTCTTGTGGTAGCTCCAACTAATGTAAATGGAGGTAAATCAATTTCTATGCTTCTACTAGATGAATCACTTCCTATTATTATATCTAATTTATAGTCTTCCATAGCAGAATATAATATTTCTTCTATAAATCTTGGAATTCTATGAATTTCATCAATAAATAAAACATCTCCTTCTTCAAGGGTTGATAAAACGGCTGCTAAATCACCACTTTTTTCTATTGCAGGACCACTAGTAGTTTTTATATTACTTCCTAGTTCATTTGCGATTATTAAAGCAAGGGTTGTCTTTCCAAGCCCTGGTGGTCCATACAATAATACATGATCTAGTGATTCGTTTCTTAATTTTGCCGCCTTTATAAATATATTTAAATTTTCTTTTACTTCGGTTTGGCCAATATATTCATCTATGCTATTTGGTCTTATATTAGAATCAATATCTTCATTTAGTTTTTCATTTGTAATTATTCTTTCATCCATGATATTTCTCCTTCTTATTTATAAAATCATATATTTCTTTCCAATTATTTACTCTTTTAAAATTAGTGTATTTTTTATTATATGTTGTATCCATCATTAATACATCTATTCCAGTTTTAGAAACATTTGTACAATGTTTTACACTATCATCTATGAATATATCTATATTATTTTTTAAAGTAACTTCTTCCTTTTTTAATGAATTAACATACAAATTATCATATTTAATATTGTTTTGCTCTAAATATTTTTTTGTTTGATCGTATGGTTCTTCCATATCAAATGTACTTCTAGCAGTTATGAAGTTAATTTCATGTCCTTCTTCTTTAAGTTTATTTATATACATTACAGCATCTTTTTTTACAGGTACATTAAATGTTAGTTTGGAAATATTTTTTTTACAAAAATCATAATATTCTTCTAATGAACAATTTAGTGCTTTAAAATATGAATTATTTTCAGTTATATTTTTATCTAAATTGAATTTTTTTTCATAATATGGTTTTACAAATTCCCATGTATTACATATTGTGTCATCTATATCAATACCTATCTTCATATACTCTCCTACTTAAGCAATAATTTTAAAGCTTCTTTAATTTGATTTTCAATTGCGGTTTCTGTAATATTAGGAAGTATTTTATTTATATCTACTGTTTTATATCCTAACGCTTTAAGTGCTTCAATTAATTCATCATTTGTTTTTATAACTTGTTCTTTACTTATCAATTTTCCTTTTAAATCAAGTATTATTTGACGAGCAACCTTATCACCAATTTTTGGGAATTTTTTTAAATAATTAATATTTTCTTGTTCAATTGCACTTATTATATTATTTACATCTCCCATTGCAAACATCGGAAGAGCCATTTTACATCCTAAGCCTTTTACTTCAATTAATTTTAAGAATAAATCTTTTTCTTCTTTTGTTTTAAATCCATATAAACTTATTTCATCTTCTCTAACATTTTCATATAAATAAATTTTATATTCTTGATTTAAATTAAATGAATATGGATTTGATGTATATATTAAATATCCAATTTCATTATTATCTATTGTTATATAATTACTTTCTATTTCTTCTACTTTTCCTATTATATATGAATACATTTTATAACACCTATCCTCATAATAATTTTAACACATCATACATTTGTTCGTCAAGAACAAAATAAATTTTGATATAACTTACCTCACAGTAAGTTTTTTCTACTTCATTGAAACGTTAGTTTCTCCGTAAACCAATATCGGATGGTCGCCACCCTACTTATTTTTGTTTACCTTAATTTTGTTATATTATTTTCATATATTGTTTTATTCTTTTAAACATTATGTTTATACTTGCATTTAAATTTCTTTCTAATTCATTATGACATTTTGGATATTCATAGTTTCTTTTCCATTCTGTTTTATATTTTAATACTCTTACGAGTTCATTTAACGGATTTAATGTTAGTTGTTTTGCTATTCTATGATTTTGATACATTTTGATAATTTGGAAGAATTTTCTTAATATATAAAAAAAGAAACTTTACTTAGTTTCTTCACATTTCTTTGGATCATAATCAAATACAAAATTTCCATTTGAATAAGTTGCTTTTATCTTGGTTGAATAATCAATTTCTTTTCCTGATTCATCTAGTATAGGTGCTGATAAATATTCATCTTTTATAAGTGATTCTACAAAAATACAATATGTATTACTTTCCTTTTTTTCATATAATAATTTTTTATCATCGACATAAAGTTGGGCTGCATTCAAAATTATTTTTTTTTGAGCATCACTTATTTTGGATTTTGTACTATTAATTCTATTTGTAATTTGTGATATAGATATAATTGATATTAAGGCAAGTAAGACAATTACTCCAAGTATTTCTGCTAATGTAAATCCTTTATTTTTCATATCAAAACCTTCTTTACTATATAAATAATATCATAAATATTAAAATTAGTAAATAAAAAGGCATACCTGAAATGGTATGCCAAATATTATTTTAGATATCATAGTAAGGAGTGAAGATATCTTTAATAATATAACCGTACTTAGAGAATCGTATTTAAATTATTATTTCGTATCAATTTTTATTTTATTATTCCGTATTAATTTTATTATTTTTTTTACTTAACCTTGTTTATTATCACCTCCACTATTTACATTCTAACAGTGAATTGTGAAATTTATATGAACAAATAGTGAAATTTATTTTTTGTGGAAAAACGATTTAATAATATAAAATTCAAATATAATCATTATTATTACATATATCCATATTAATATGGTAGCTAAAATACCATTTGTATAACTATTAATCATTTCAATTAATGAGCCTGGAATATAATCACTTATAAATTTTCTAAGTTCTCCTCCGAATAAATTAGTATTTAAAAATGTAATTAATCTTAAAAATATATCTATCATACCTACTGAATATATAAATCCACTAAATGTTTTTTTTACGAAAAAAACTAATATTATTATTATAAATAAAACTATAACTGCAACCATTTTATTCTTCCTTTTCTAATGTATTTTTTTGTTCTAATAATTTATTATATGAATCATGATTTACTTGATTTAAAGAACTAAGTGAAATATTTATATTATAATTTCTATATCTTAATTCTTCTTGATTCATATATTTTGTTAAATCAATATTTATTGATTTATAATTGTTTGATTTTGTATTTATATTTATTTCTATATAATCAGATGACTCTATTTCCTTATTCATCATTTGATTAAATTCATTCATACCTACTTTATATACTGTTGTTTTAATTTCACCTTTTTCATTTTCATAAAGAGGTTCCTTATCTTTTATTAAATTATATATATTTTGAATATTTAATTTTGATAAATCAATTCCTAAAGGATTAACAGTTTCTTCTAATAATTCATCTTTTACTATATATGTATTATCAGAAATTAAGTATGTTTGGTTATCATATTCAAATACTGTTTGATTTGGAATATATGAACCTAGTATTTTATAATTATTTTCATCCGCTGTAATTTCATATGAAAAATTATAATTATCAATACTTTCTAATATTTGAGGAATTGTTTTTTTTGTAACAACTGGTGTATATCTAGCTGTTGAGCGTAATATCAATATTACAAAAAGAAAAAAGAAAAACCAAAGTCCTAAAATGAATAATCCTCTATATCTTTTATTTGACCAATATTCCTTTATTTTTTTTAAAAAGGTATTTTGTTTAATATTTTCTTTTATTTTACTTATTTTTTTCATATAACCTCTTAGCTTAAAATTCTACCTTCTAAAGCACCTTTATTTACAAGTCCACGCGCAAAATCAACTGCTTTCATTTTTCCTTTTCCATCTGGTTGTACTACTGTAAGAACTATTTCTCCATTACTTACTTTTACACCAATTCCATCTTTATACACTTTTGTAATTTGGCCATCTAGTAATTCAGGAAAAAAATTCTCTGTTTCATAGCATTCCCAAACTTTAAGTATTTTTGAATCAAATATTGCATATGCTCCAGGCCAAGAATTTAAACCTCTTACTTTATTATATATTTCTCTTTTAGTTTTAGAAAAATCAATTTTCTCATCTTCTCTTTTAATTACAAATGCATATGTTGCATCATCTGAATTTTGTTTAATTCTATCATTTGTTCCATCTATAATTGAAGGTAATGTTTTTAATAAGAGTTTTTCTCCTAACTTACTTAATTTATCATGTAATGTTGAAGCAGTATCATTTTTTTCTATTTCTATTTCTTCACTACTAATAATATCTCCTTCATCCATTTTTGCATTCATATACATAATAGTAATTCCTGTTTTTTTATATCCATTCATAATTGCTCTATGAATTGGAGCACCACCTCTTAATTTAGGAAGTAAAGAAGCATGAACATTGATACATTCTAACCTTGGTATATCAAGTAATTCTTGGGGTAAAATTTGACCATATGCACAAGTTATAATTAAATCAGGTTCCATTTCTTTTATAACTTCTATTTCATTTGCTATTTTAACAGGTTGTAAAACAAGTATTGTATTATCAATTCCAACCTGTTTTATAGGTGATACACTTAATTTTCCATCTCTACCAACTGGTTTATCTGGTTGTGTTACTATTGCTCTTACTTTATAATTTTCTATTAAACCTTTTAAAATAGGAACAGCAAATTCAGGAGTTCCCATAAATATTATTTTTAATTCTTTGTTTATATTTATATCTTCTATATTCATATTTTCACCCTAAACATATTTTAGCACATTCATATATAAAAATAAAGAAAAAAAAGTAACTTCAATTAATTGATGAAGTTACTTTCTAATGGCGTGAATAATTTAATATTCACATTATTATATTGTACAAATCAATTTGTTTTATACATTTTTTTATATAAAATTATTAAAATTGGAATTAATAAAATAATTATTATGAAACTATATAAATAACTTAAATTTATTAAATAGTTATTTATTATTGGAACTATAATGTTTCCAATTATATGAAATATTATAGGGACTAATAAAGTTTTATTTTTAATATATAGATTTATACATATATATCCAACTATAAATGCATATATCATTTGTGATATTGAATCATGAAAGAATGCGAATATAAAAGTAGTAATTAAAATAGAAGATTTTATATTATTAAATGATTTTACTTTATTAAAAACAACGCCTCTAAACAATAATTCTTCAATTATTGGTCCAATTAATCCTGTTGAAATTATTATCTGTAATAAATACTTTGATTGAACTAAATTATTATTAATATTTAACATTTTATTAATATTTATTATAAATAAATTATATATTATTGAAATTATTAATGCATTTAAAATAACATATAGTATATTCTTATTTAATTTAAAATTAAAATTTGGTTGATATTTTTTATATGCAAAAATTAATAATGGAATAAATATAAGCGCTACTATAAGTACTATCCATATTGTATTTTCATTAATATAATTTGTAAGTGAATTTTTATATTCATCTGTTTTACTATAAATACTAAACATTTCATTTATTTGATCTGGTGTTAATGTATTATTTTCTTTTACCAAATTATTATAAATATTATTATTAAATGAATAACTAAAAATCAAAATTATAAAAAATTGACCAATTCCTAATAGAATTGGCCAAGCTATAACTTTGATTATATTTTTTATATAATCAAAGGTCTTCATTATTTATCTTCCTTCATCATTTCTTTTATTGTTGTTCCTAGTGTTGCGATATTTTGAAGTTCTGATGGAACGATAATTTTAGTTGATTGACCATTTGCAACATTACTTAATGCCTCAAAACTTTTTAATGTCAATACTGCCTTATCTGCTCCAGCTTCTTTAAGTAATTTAATTCCTTCTGCTTCAGCTTGTTTTGTTTTTACAAGTGCTTCAGCTTCACCTTCTGCAATCTTAATTTGAGCTTCTTTTTTAGCTTCGGCTCTTAAAATTGCACTTTCTTTTTCACCTTCAGCAATTAGTATGCTAGATTTTTTCTCACCTTCTGCTTGAAGAATTTTTTCTCTTCTTTCACGTTCAGCACGCATTTGTTTTTCCATTGCTTCTTGTATATCTCTTGGTGGAATTATATTTTTAACTTCTACTCTGTTTACTTTTATTCCCCAAGGATCAGTTGCTTCATCTAATATAGAACGCATTTTTGAATTTATTATATCTCTTGATGTTAATGTTTGATCTAGTTCTAACTCACCTATTATATTACGTAATGTAGTTGCAGTTAAATTTTCTATTGCATTTATAGGATTTTCAACTCCATATGTATATAATTTTGGATCTGTTATTTGAAAATACACTACTGTATCTATTTGCATTGTTACATTATCTTTTGTAATAACTGGTTGTGGTGCGAAATCTTTTACTATTTCTTTTAAGCTAACTTTATTTGATATTCTATCAATAAAAGGTAATTTAAAATGTAATCCATTTTTCCATGTTTCATGATATGAACCAATTCTTTCAACTACATAACTTGCAGCTTGTGGTACTATTTTTACGCAAGGTATTATAATTACTACTACTAAAACTAAAATTACTAATAATATTTCCATCTTTATTTTCCTTCTTTCTTTACTTTTAATTTTACTCCGTTTATCTGAAGTACTTTTACTTTTTCATGAACATCTATTTTTTCATCTGAATAAGCTGTCCATTTTTTACCATCAACTTTAACCTCTCCATACTCATCATCTATTTTTTCCGTAACAATTCCTGTCATTCCTACTACTCTATCTAAATTGGTTTCTACATTTTTATTCTTAAATAATTTCATTAATGTTTTTCTAGTAGTCATAAGTAGAAGTGTACCAACTATAACAAATATAGCGAATTGAATTAAAACGGAATCCACAAATATTGATATTATAAGAGCTAATATACCACTTATAATATACCATATGGTAGTTAAATTAATGGTAAATGCTTCTATTATAGTTAATAAAACTATTATAGCTAACCAGTATAATATCATATTTACCACCTACCTACATTATACTATTAAATAATATTCATATCAAGAAATTTATTAACTAAAACTATACTAAGATTTTAAAAAAAAATATCTAACAAATTAAGTTAGATATTTAAATTACTTTATGGTGTCCTGTTAGGGACTCGAACCCTAGACCCACTGATTAAGAGTCAGTTGCTCTACCAACTGAGCTAACAAGACATAAGTAGTAATTAACAATTACTACTATAGTATATCACATTTTTTATAAAAAACAATATCTATTTTTTTAAACCTTTCAATCCTTTTAAACCTTTGCAACCATTGTAATTGCTTAATATATTTGATTCAAATGAAAATACTTTTTTAGAAGTTGCTTTATAATCTTTAATAGCTAAAGTTATTGCTTCATCTAAAAGTTTTGAATATTTCTTACCAATTGGTTCCCATAGATAAAATGCTAAAGAACCAGGAATTGTATTAGGTTCGTTTACATAAACTTTTTTATCTGTTTTATCAATCATAAAGTCTATTCTACATATACCACTTAAATTTAATACTCTAAATACTTCTTTTGAATAATTTTCTATATCTGTTTGTTGTTTTTTAGTTATTCGTGCAGGAATGATTCTTTTCGCACTAGCCATTCCTTTTGATCCCATACATTTTCCTTTTACTTTAGAAGAACCAATATATTTATCTGCATATGTTAAAAATTCTTTTGTACTCATTACTTCTTCTATAGCACTTGTTGTTTGATGTTCATAATTTCCAAATACTGAGCAATTAACTTCAATCATATCTGTAACTACTTTTTCTACAACTATTTTATGATCATATTTAATAGCTTCTGTTATAGCTTCATCAATTTTTTTAGAATCATCTACAAAAGTAATACCTACGCTACTACCTAAACTTGCTGGTTTAACAATAACAGGATATTTAAGTTTTTTTATTTCTGAAAGTATTTTTTCTGAATTTGCTTCATACTCTGTATCATAAAACCAAGTATAAGGTACAATTGGTAATCCAGTAGATTCAAATACTTGTTTCATTACAACTTTATCTTGGCCAAGTGCTGAACCAAGTACTTTACTTCCAACATATGGAATTCCAACTGTATCTAAGAATCCTTGTAAAGTACCATCTTCTGCATTGTTTCCATGTACTATTGGAAATGCAATATCTATTTGTTCTACTTCTTTATTAAATAAACCATTTGTTTTAATTAAATAAAACTCATTATTTTTTTTACATAAAGTTACTTGAGTAGCATATCTTTTTAATAAATCTAAATCTTTATAAATTTCTATATCTTTAAGAAGTGCACCTGTATACCAAATTCTATCCTTTGATATATAAATCGGTACTACATCATATTTTTCTTCATCTATATTATTCATTGCTTGTACTGCAGAAATTATACTTACTTCATGCTCAACTGTACACCCACCAAAAATTACACCAACTTTAATTTTCATATTATTACTTCCCTTCATTAAATATATCTGGTAAATCATTTTCTAAAAGTACAAATGTTTTTTCATCACTTAGTTTTTGCATAAGTGGAAAAGCTTTTTTTACATCGTTTAATATATGTATTTTTTTCTTATCATATTTTTTTTCTATTAAACCATCATATATAGGTTTGGTTTGTTCTTCTCCAACTAATATAACTTCATCACATACCTTACTTATATATTCGCCAAATTTTTTATTTATATTATATTGTTCTGTTCCAAGTTCTATCATACCTGGGGTAACAATTATTTTTTTGCCTTTCATTAAATTTAAAACTTCTAAAGCCATTTTAGAACCAACTGGATTTGAATTATATGCATCATCTATTATATTAATATTTCCAAATTTTTTAAATTCTAATCTATGTTCTACTGGTTTTACTTTTTTTACAGCTCTAATTAAATCATCTATGTCAATACCTAATTCGTACCCTAGAAGTACTCCAGCTAAAATATTATAGATGTTTGCAGTTCCAAGTAATTTTGTTTCAAATTTATATACTTTTTTTTCATTTTTAAAATGTGCATCAAAAGTCATACCTTTATCTGTTATTTCTATGTTATCAGCATATAAATCAACTTTTTTATTATTAATACCAATCCATAAAATTTTACATTTGTTTTTAATTTTATAGTTTAATTGATATTCATCATCTCCATTTAATATACCAATACCATCTTTAGATAATGATTCAATAAGTTCAAATTTTCCCCTACAAATGTTTTCTCTACTTCCGAAAGTTTCTAAGTGAGCTGTTCCAATTGTAGTTATAATTCCATATTTAGGTTTTACAAAATCGCAAAGTTCTTTTATTTCACCTACTTTAAATGCGCCCATCTCAACAATAAATGTATCTGTAAATTTATCCAAGTATTCATTTATCGTTCGCATAATACCATATGTTGTATTAAAATTTTTAGGTGTTGGTAAAGCATTGTACTTTATATTTAAAATATCAGATAATATATTTTTACTGCTTGTTTTTCCATAACTTCCTGTTATTCCAATAATATTCATATTATTCATTGAATTTAATTTTTTTGTTGCCTTATTTTTATAATAATAGAAAACACATTTTTCAATTGGTTTATTTATTATATTAGCTAAATATACAACATAGTAATTTGAATAAGCTAAAATACCATATATAATATAATATATATTTAAATAACATTCATTATAATTTAAACAAATAAAGATTAAAGGTATTAAATATATAATATAAATTGTTACTAATAATCTTTTTACTCTACTTGTATATTTAAGTGGGAGTTTTACCTGCTCTTTTTTTCTTGTTAATATAAATATACAAACTAAATAAAATATTGAAAAAAGAATATATTGTAAATTTGAACTTACAAAAAATCCTAGTAATATAACTATTAAGAATAACATATCAAAATTAATAAATACCTTTTCTAAATTGTTATTTATCCATTTTATATATCTATTTCCATCATTATACCAATTTTGTTGTAATGAATGTAATGCCTTAGATGTTTTAACAAACACATATAGTAATAAAGTTATTAAACTGAATATAAAACAATGCATACTAACCTCCTATAAATGAATTTATTATATTTATTGTTTGACCAAGTCTTTCTAAATATGCATAGTGTGTGCATCCTTCATATTCTACAAGACCACAATCTTTAATTAATTTTTCTAATTTTCTTGCAAGTTCTATAGAAACTGCTTCATCATTAGTTCCCCATACTAATAATGTTGGAACTAAAATTTTATCTAAACAATCAGTTATATCTAAATTAACTGTTTCAACTAATATTTTTCTCATCATTTCAGATGCATTTCTATAATCCGTTGAACCAATGTGTTTTTTTGCAAATTTTTCTAATTTATTAACTAAAGGAACTTTCTTCATTTTTTTTAAAATTTTTGTTTTCAAAGACGGATTTTGAACTTCTTTAGTATATGGACTTCCAAATAAGATTATTTTTTCTGTTTCATACATACTTGAATATAATAAAGTAATTTTACCACCAAATGAATGACCTATCATTATTGGCTTTTCTATTTTTAAGCCTTTTAATAATTCATGAATGCATTCTACATAATCATTTACTTTCCATACATAAGTTGGTTCTTCACTTTCACCAAACCCTGGTAAATCAACTATTATAATATTAAATTTATCACTTATTGCATCACCTATTGGCCTCATCATTTCTATATTTTGTCCCCAGCCATGTAAAAGTACTACGGTTTTTGCATCTTTTTTTCCATAATTTATATAATTAACATCAACATTCATTATCTTTTTTATCATGAGTTTCACCATTATTAATTATACACTATTTAATATTTTATTAAAAGAAAAAACACATAATTTATGTGTTTTTACATATTTTTACTTATGATTCATACTTATTACACTCTAAATCAAGTGCTTCTACTAATTTATCAACTTCTTCAAAGTTTTTCAATCTAACTCCACTAGCTAGTTTATGACCTCCACCGCCAAACTTAGCAGCTACATCATTAATTATAGGTCCTCTAGATCTTATTGATCCTCTTATGAAATCATTATTCTTATCTTCAGTAAATACTGCCCAACTTACAAAATCCTCTATATAATTAAAGTTATTAACCATATTACCAGCTGTTGCTGCATCTACATCAAATTTTTTTAATACATCGTCTGTTAATTTAATATATCCAAATTTATTTTCTGTAACTATCATGTTATTAATTATATAGCTTTGAAATTTCAATTCTTTTAAACTTCTTAAATATAAATTATCATATAATGAAGTAAAATTAATATCTGTTTCTTTTATTAATTTTGAAACTAAATCAAAAGTGTTAGGTGTAGTATATGAAAATAAAAATCTATTTGTATCTGCAACTATTCCTATATATAACTTTTCAGCAGCTTCTTTTGTAATTTTTAATTTCATTGAAAATGCGAAATCTATTATTATTTGACTAGCGCTACTTGCTTTATCATTTATACATTCTATGTCACAATATTTTTCAACAAATGGATGATGATCAATTTTTATAGTTTTTGAAAATCTAGTAGTATCTACCCCATCAACCCTTTTTTTATCTGGTGTATCTGTCACTATCAATAGTGAATTTTCATACATTTCATCAGTTAATTTATCTAAAGTACCTAGATATTTAAATCTAGATGCAGGCATTCCTACTACATAAACTTTTTTTAAAGGAAAATTGTTTACTATTATATCTTTAAGTGCGATTTGACTTGCAAGTGCATCAGGATCAGCACCTACATGTCTTGCAATAACAATTGTATTATATTTTTTTATTTGTTTTAGTATTTCTTTATATGATTTTTTATACATTTCTTCCTCTATTTTAAGAAATCATAAGTATCACGTGCTATCATAACTTCTTCATCAGTTGCTATTACGTAGCATGGAACACTTGAATCATCACTACTTATTTTTGTTTCTTTTTCTATTGAATTATTTCTTTTTTCATCTACTTTTATACCCAAAATATTTAATCCATTTATTACATCTCTTCTCATTTTTGAAGAGTTTTCTGCAATACCTGCTGTAAATATAATTGCATCGCATCCATTTAATTCAACATAATATTTAGCAATATAATCAATTATTCTTTTTATAAACATTTTGTATGCCAGTTTGCATCTTTCATTTCCTGCATCTATTCCTGCATTTATATCTCTAAAATCACTGCTTACACCACTTATTCCAAGTAAGCCACTTTTTTTATTTAAAATATTATCTATTTCTTTTGTACTTAAATTTGTTTTTTCCATAATATATGGAATTATTGTAGCATCTATATCGCCACATCTACTACCCATTATAAGTCCTGCATTTGGTGTTAATCCCATTGACGTATTTACACATTTGGAATTCTTTACTGCACTTATACTAGCACCATTTCCAATATGGCAAGTTATTAATTTAGTATCATTTCTTCCAAGTATTTCATTTGTTTTTAAAGTAATATATTTATGACTTGTTCCATGTGCTCCATATCTTCTTATTTTATATTCACTATTCCATTCATAAGGTAATGCATATAAATAATTTTCTTCACTAATTGTTTGATGAAATGCAGTATCGAAAACTACTGTTAATAAAGCATTGGGAATTACTTCTTGTTCTGCTCTTATACCAACAATAGCAGCTGGGTTATGAAGTGGCGCTAAAGCACTTAACTCATCTATTTTAGAAATAACTTCTTCGTCAACTTTTTCAGTTTTATCAAAATAGCTTCCACCTTGAACGACTCTATTTCCAATACCTTTAATTTCCTCTAATGATTTAACAATATTGTTTTCTAATAATTCTTTAACTAAGTATTCAAAAGCTACTTTATGATCTTTTAATTCTACTTCTTTTTTTATTTTTTCTCCATTTATTTTTATAGTATAAAAACTTTCTCCTATACCTATTCTTTCAAATACTCCAGAGATTAAAACCTTTTCTTCTGGCATTTCATAAAGTTGAAATTTCAATGATGAGCTTCCTGTATTTACTGATAATATTTTCATAAAAACCTTCTTTCTATAAATCATATTTAAAAATTGCACAATTTGGTACATCAAATTTTAGAAAATCTTCATCTTCTTTATATGAAGTAAGAGCAAAATGAAGTGCTCGTACAGTTGCACCATGTGAAACTATTAAAATTGTTTTATCACTATATTTTTCTTTTATTTCGTTTTTAAAACTATTTACTCTTTTAAATAAATCTTGTATTGGTTCAACACCATTATCACTATAATTGCTTTTATAATCCCAATATTTTTTTGAATCATAATTAAGTGCTGGCTTACCTTCAAATTCTCCCATATTTCTTTCTACTAAACGTTTATCTATAATAGGGTTTACATCAGATAAAATTTGTGCTGTTTTAATAGCTCTTTTTAATGGGCTAGAAAAGCATATATCAATTTTATCTTCTATTTTTTCTTTTGCTATTTCTGCTTGTTTTTCTCCAATTTTATTAAGTGGAATATCTGTTTTTCCATGTCTAACAATATATATTTTCAAATTATTAATCCTTATTTTCCGGTTTCATTAAAGGGAACATTACAACATCTTTTATGTTATCACTATTTGTTAGTAATTGAATCATTCTATCAATTCCCATTCCCCAACCACTTATTGGTGGCATACCATATTCCATAGCACCTATATAATCATAATCCATATCCATCGCTTCTTCATCACCGTTTGCTTTTAAACTAGCTTGTTCTAATAATTTTCTTTCTTGTTCTTGTGGATCAACTAATTCTGAGTATCCATTAACTATTTCAGCTCCATTTATAACTAACTGAAATCTATCTGAAATATTTTTATTTGAATCATTAGTACGTGCAAGTGGTGAAAGTGAAGATGGATGTTCTACTAAATAAATAGGTCCTAGCATATGTGGGCGTGCAACTTTCTTATATAAATAGTCAACTAAATTACCAAATCCTAAGTTTTCTATTGGTGTTTCACTATCTAATTCAATTTTTTCTTGTTTTATTTTTTCTAGTAATTTTTCTTTTGTATTATATTCATTTATATCTATATCGGCATATTTTATAATTAATTCTCTAAATGAAACTTTTGGCCATTCACCAGACAAGTCAACTTCTTTATCACCAACATTTATTTTTAATGTTCCAAATACGTTATTAATTATTGTTTGTAACATAGTTCTTATTAATTTCATGTTATCTTCATAGTTATAATATGCTTGATAACATTCAATCATAGTAAAATCTTGTAAGTGTGTTGCATCCATTCCTTCGTTTCTAAAGCATCTAGCTATTTCATATACTTTAGGAATACCTGCTATAATTGCTCTTTTCATGTATGTTTCAGGTGCTATTCTTAAGTATACATCTAAATCAAGTGCATTGTGATGTGAAACAAATGGACGGGCTACTGCTCCACTTGGTTTATTATTTAATATTGGTGTTTCTATTTCATAGTATCCTAAGTTATCTAAATAGTTTCTAAGTTCTCTTATGAATTTAAATCTGATTAAGAATCTATTTCTTGTTTCTTCATTCATTATCATATCAACATAACGATTTCTATAACATAACTCAGGATCTTGTAAACCATGAAATTTTTCTGGTAGTGGTTTTAATGCTTTTCCTAAAAATTCAAAACTGTCAGCACGTAATGTTTTTTCTCCTGTATGTGTTGTAAACATTTCACCTTTTACACCTATAAAATCTCCAACATCTATATTTGTTTTAAAGAAATTATATTTTTCTTCACCAACTAAATCGATTTTAATAGATACTTGTAAATCTGCTTCTATATCTCTTATTTTTAAGAAGCTTAATTTACCCATTTTTCTCATAAATACTATTCTACCAGCAACTGATACATCTGTTGTTCCATCTTCTAATTTTAATGCATCTTTCAAACTATAATTAACGTCATATTTTTCAGGATATGGATTACAAAGTGCTTTTATATCTTCAACCTTTTGTCTTCTTACTATTTCTTGTTCACTAAATTCTCTCATATTATACCTCCTCATAAACAACTTTTGTTTTTGTTATTATATCATGTAACCCTTTTTTATCTTTTCTAAAAATAATCATACAAGCACTTACTACAACAAGTACAAATTGAATAAATCCAAGAATTGATGTAATTGTAAAGTATTCAAAGCCTGATAATAAAAATACTAAACAAAATGCTAGAAAAGTATTAAGAAGTCCATTAACAACTATATTTCTAATTATTAATTCATTAGCTGTTAAATCTTCTTTATCTTCTCTTACTATTTTTATTTTAAATATTTTTTTACCTAATGTTTGACCATTTTTATAAAGTGGTAAAACTACAAAATACAAGATAATTATAACACAATTTATTATATTTATCATAAAGTTTTCTCTATCTAAACTAAGTGTAATGTCAGCAACTCTACTATAATAAATACCAAAATCTAATTTAGTATTTATTACTTGCTCATTTAATTCTAAAAATTGGTTACTTAAAACTGTTGCATTTTTTGTTGTAAATATAGCGCTTATTATTCCCATAATAGTACCTACTAGTATTATATCTATTAAATAGGCTAAAAACCTTTTTAAAAAATTAACATTCATTATTTTCCTCCTCAAATTTATTTAAAATATCAATAAGTTCTTTTCTTGTTTTGACTTTATTAATTTCTTGTCTTAATTTAGATGAATTAGGAATTCCTTTTAAATACCAACAAGCATGTCCTCTCATTTCAAGAAGTGCTACTTTCTCATCTTTGATTTTTAATAAATATTTTAAATGTTTTTTTATCATTTGTATTCTTTCTTTTATTTTTGGTTCAACAGGTTCTATACCATGTTCTAAATAGTCAACAGTTTGTTTTATAATCCATGGATTTCCTAAACAAGCTCTCCCTATCATTACTGCATCACATTTTGTTTCATCTAGCATTCTTTTTGCATCATAACAAGATTTAATATCACCATTTCCAATTACTGGAATACTTACATTTTCTTTAACTTGTTTTATTACAGTCCAATCTGCTAAACCACTATAGCCTTGTTTTCTTGTTCTTGGATGAACTGTAATAGCGCTTGCTCCTGCTGATTCAATTATTTTTGCTATTTCTACAGCATTTATACTTTTCTCATCCCAGCCACTTCTTATTTTAACTGTAACAGGAATAGGAACGCTTTTAACTACTTCTGATACTATTTCATATACCTTTTTTGGATTTTTAAGTAATGCGCTTCCTGCTTGTGATTTAAGTGCTACTTTAGGAACAGGGCATCCCATATTTATGTCTATTATATCTGGATGCATATGTTCATATATATATTTAGCTGATTCAACAAATGAGTTTTTATCACTTCCAAATATTTGCTGTGATAATGGTCTTTCAAAATCAGTCATATAAAGCATATCTATAGTTTTTTCATTATTATATACTATTGCTTTATCGCTAACCATTTCAGCAACTATTAACCCACAACCCATTTCTTTTATAATTGTTCTATAAGCATTATTACAAATACCTGCCATAGGCGCTAAAACAACTTTATTTTTAATTTCTACATTGCCTATAAACATGTAAATCACCTTTTATAATTATATTATATTTTATATGTTTTTACAATGTTTAACTTAAAAAGAAAGCAAAAGCCTTCTTATTTTTGTTTAACATTTTTATCATTCATTGTTTTCGCATATTCTCTTAATTTAGTTAAAGTTTGTTTTGTAGGATTACATAATTCCTTTTCTGTTATCCCAAATGGTTCTAGCTCATAATCTTCTGGCATTCCAAGATCAATCCATAAGTTTAAGAAATCATGTTGTATTTTAGATATTTGTATTTCTCCATCATTTATACTTTTTATTACTCCATCATTTGATGTTAAATCATAATCTTTTTTTTCTGGATTTTCAAATTCACTAAATTCTTTCATTTATTTCACCTTCTTTATTAAAAAATATCTACAATCATATGAACAATTATTTTTAATATGATCTTTTAAATTTTTGATATTATTTATTTTATTGCATTTTTTATTTTCTTCATCATAAAAACCTTTTAATCTTAATTTTCCATAAGCCCAATCACCTAATACATAATCATAATCATAAAAATAATCTGTAAATTTACTTTCTAATTCATTAAATACAAATCCATCTTTATAATTTTCAATTATCTCATAATTAGTATCATTTAATTTATATGTTTTCCTCAAAATAAATCACCTTTTTCATTATATCATATCTAGTTATTTAAAGGTATAGAAAAATTACTATTTAATCCATTAGAATAATAATTTGGAACATTTCCTTGAATCATTTTTATTGCAATAGGTACATTAGTTTCTACATTAACTTCTTTTGTTGATATTGGTAGAATAACTTTAAGTGTTAATTTTATATTTACACTTACCTCAAGTAATGCATTGTTTATTCCATAATTTGTTACTTTTGTATTTATTCCACTAAGTACATCTCCAACTAGTGTAAATCTAACAGGAATTTTGGGTCCAATATTTGTTAATAAAGAATTGTTAAATACGATTCCACTTGGTATTCTAAATATAATTCCCTTTTTTAAATTTTCTTTATCATAATATATTAAAACATCATCACTTGCTTCTAATAAATCTAAATTTCCTTCTTCAAGATTTTTTAAATTCATTTGAACACTGCTTGTCACTTTTGTTAACACTTTATTTACAATAGCAGGATTAAAATCTACTGAAGTTATTTCATTATTTTCCTTTTTACTTACTATATATAAATCTTCTATAACTAAATCTGTTGCAACATTTTTTTCTATTGCTTTATTTATTATTATACTTGCAAACTTTCTTGACTCAAGGGTAGCATAATCAAATAATATTGGATTTATTCTTTCGTTTATAATTTTAAATAATAATATAATTATTATAAAAACTAATACAAATGAAAAAATTAATAAATTTATTTTTTTAATTACTATTTTTTTTCTTAGATTCATTGTTTTTTTCATATATAACACCTATAAAATTTTATGTATAAATGTGTTAAAATATCTAATAATATAATTGGTGATTATATGAAAGTTAAAGATATAATGAGCAAAAATTTAATTATTTGTTCTAGTGATATAAACGTTATTAATATATCAAATATAATGAAAAAATATAATATAGGTTTTATCCCTATTGAAAAGAATAAAAAAATAATTGGAGTTATTACTGATAGAGATATAGTAATTAATATAATTTCAAATAAAGTAAATAATAACTCTAGTATTGAAAGTTATGTAAATAGTAATATAATTCATATAGAAGAAAATAGTTCTATTGATGAATGTTTAAACATAATGAAAGAAAATAAAGTAAAAAGATTAATTATTGTTAACAAAGAAAAAATTGTTGGAGTTATTTCATTATCTGATATATTAAATTGTTATGATGATTTAGATAAGGTAACCGAGGTGGCTAAAGTAATTTGGTCTACAACTAAAAGTGAGGACAATTATAAAACAGAAATAGATGAATTTTATTTATAAAAAAGGTGGGGATAATCCTCACCTTTTAAACAAACACATAACTACTTTCATGATCTAAAATATTATAATTACTTTGTTCATAATATTTTTCTACTAAGCAAACTTTATTTTGAATTAATGAATTTTTAACATCAATAATTCTTTGATTAGAAGAACCTCTAAATATTAAATCAAGGTTTCTTTCTTCTAAAATAAATTTTCCATCTATTAATACATCAATGTTATTTAAGAATTCTAAAATAGCCGGTTTCAATTTAGAAAGTGCTAAAAGTTGTTCAAATGTATAACCAGTGTAACACCAAACATTTAAACCAATTTTTTTAGCAAATTTTGCTATTTCTAAACATTCTTTGGGTTGACACATAGGATCGCCTCCCGAGAATGTAATACCATCTTGATTTTTTAATTCAGAAACTTTTTGTTTTATTTCTTCTATATCTATTAACGCACCATCATTAAAATCATGGGTATCTGGATTATGGCATCCTTTACAGTTATGTGGGCATCCTTGTGTCCAAATAACTGTTCTAATACCTTCTCCATCTACTATACTATCTTGTTGTAAATCTGCTGCTAATCTAATTTTCATATTATGCAGCTTCTTTTTCTTTTTTCATTAATTCTTTTATACCAGTATGTTTAACACGATCATGTTCTTCTGCTCTTTTACCATTGTTAAAACGTTTAACATCACCTGCTAAATAACCAGTAACTCTTCTTATTCTTTCAAAACCAACGCCTTCGCCTACTATTTTTTCCATTTTAATATCTCCCTTCAATTTATATTAATTTATTTTTGTATTTTTTCTAGTGGAATACTTTCAAATTCTCTTCTTCCGCAACATGGGCAAACATCACCAATTACACCAACATATCCACATACTGGATCTCTATCAACAGGGTGATTTATTGCACCATAACCAATTCCAGATTCTTTCATAAGTCTTATAACACTTTCAAACGCTTCTAAATTTGAAGCAGTATTTCCATCTAATTCGATATAAGAAATATGACCGCCATTTGTTAAATAATGGTATGGAGCTTCTTTTTTTATTTTATCTGAAATACTTATATTGTAATAAACTGGAACATGGAAAGAGTTTGTATAATATGCTCTATCTGTTACTCCTTTAATTCTTCCATATAATGCTTTATCAATTCCAACAAATCTTCCAGATAAGCCTTCTGCTGGAGTAGCAATTAAAGTAAAGTTCAAATTATATTTTCTTGAATATTCATCAGTTTTATTTCTCATAAAATTAATTATTTCAAGACCTAATTCTTGTGCTTCTTCACTTTCACCATGATGACTTCCAATAAGAGCTTTTAAAGTTTCTGCTAAACCTATGAAACCAATTGTTAAACTGCCATGTTTTAAAATTTTTCTAAGTCTATCAGTTGGTTTTAATTTATCACCATCTGTCCATACTCCTTGTTCTAATAAAAATGGGAAATTATAACATCTTTTATTACATTGGATTTCAAATCTTTCTAGCAATTGATCTTTTACTAAATCCATTACATCAGATAGTTCTTGATAGAAAGCTTCCATATCTGCTTTTTCTCTTTCTTTTAAACAAATACCATGTTTAATACCAATTCTTGGTAAATTTATAGAAGTAAATGATAAATTTCCACGACCACCTGTTGTTTCGTTATCAGGATCAGTAACATCACTCATTACTCTAGTACGACATCCCATATATCCAACTTCAGTTCTAAAATCACCTTCTTTATAGAATGGTAAATTATGTGGTGCATCCAAAAATGAGAAGTTAGGAAATAATCTTTTTGCAGATACTTTGATTGCTAATTTAAATAAATCATAGTTTTTATCTTCCTTGTTATAGTTAACTCCCTCTTTTACTTTAAATATAGATACTGGGAATATAGGAGTTTCTCCTTTTCCAAGCCCTTGTTCAGTTGCAAGTAAGAAGTTTTTTATGACCATTCTTCCTTCTGTAGATGTATCCGTTCCAAAATTTATTGAAGAAAATGGAACTTGAGCTCCTGCTCTTGAATGCATTGTATTTAAATTGTGTATAAATGCTTCCATTGCTTGATATGTAATTCTATCAGTTTTTTGTAAAGCTTTTTCATAACTTTTTCTAAAAAGTCTTTCGATTGCTTTAGATTCTTTATAATAGTTTTTAAACATTTCTATATCTAAATCAATTGAATTAATTTTATCTACATCTTTTACTATTTTATCTATATTTACAAAGCTAAGTAAATCACTGTAATCTAGTAAATCATAAATTTGTTGTTTCAATTGCTTTTTAAATGTTTTTAACACACCAGGTGCCATATAATAATCAAATGCTGGAATTGATTGTCCACCGTGTTGATCATTTTGATCTGATTGAATTGCTATAGCAGCAAGTGCACTATAAGACATAATATCATTAGGGCTTCTCAAATGACCATGTCCTGTTGAAAAACCATTTTTAAATAATCTATCAAGTTCTATTTGCATACAAGTAGTAGTTCCCATTGGTAAGAAATCCATATCATGAATATGAATTGTTCCATTATCATGAGCTTCAGCAAATTTATGTTTCATTAAATAAGATTTAGCAAATTCTTTTGAAATTGTACTACCATATTGAAGCATTGTTCCCATTGCAGTATCCCCATCAACATTTGCATTTTCTCTTTTAGCATCTTCTTCTTTCGCTGATTTTAATCCAAGGCCTTCTATTGATTTTAAAAACTTATGTGTTTTCTTTTCATCAAAGAAAAGTTTTCTAGAATTAGCTCTTCTTTCTCTATATTCTGAAAATGAATTATATACATCTTCATATCCTTTTTTTTGAAGAACATCTTCAATCATATCTTGAATAGTTTCAATTTTAATTTTTTCTGAATCTGTATATTCTTTTTCGATTCTACCTACAACAGCTTGATATACTTTTTGAATATCTTTTTCAGTATATTTTTTTTCTTTTGATTCTGATAATTCTTCATCAACCTCAACACTATCAAATCCTTTTTTAATAGCAAGAGCAATTTTTGAACCATCAAAGTCAACTTTTTTTCCATCCCTTTTTACTACCTTAATATTAAGTGTAATATCATCTACATTAGTCATATAACTTCCTCCTACTTTATACAACTTAATTGTATAAAAAAAGAATGTCAAAGTCAATAAAAATTCGACATTTTTTTCAAACATTTGTTTGCCTATTTTCAGTAGCCCTTATTTTTCAACATTTTTCCAAAAAAAATTATTTTTTTAATTTTACGCTTTTTATATTTTTCAATTTTTTTACATTTTTTCAAAAAGTGTTTTTTTACATTTTTATTGTTTTTTCGTTTAAAAATAATATAAAACTATTTTTTTGTTTAAAAAAAGTTTTTTGTATTTTTTCAGTTTTTAGATTTTTTCAAATATGAATATTTTGATTTTTTTTGAATAAAATTTAAAAGGTGATATTATGTTTTCTAGCAAAAATTTGAGATTTAAATGAATTCAAATTCTAACGATAAAACAAATGAAATTAAATATATAGATTATCAAATAATTATATCTATCATAAGTATTATTGTTATTATTATTTCGATCACTTTATTATATAATGAGCAAACATATTTAAAAACAAAAAAATATATAATACCACCTAAATCAGCTAGAAATTTATCTATATTTAATAGAAGTTTGGCACTATTTACTGCAATTGCATTTTTATATATTAATTATCAATTATATACTATTTCAAAAAATGAAAATGAGGACTTAAAGCCTTATCAATTACAAATATCTGCATCTATTTTAACAACTATTGCAGCTTTAATCGTCCTATATGTTTCTGCAACTTCTTCAACTGAAAATATTCCAGATGTAGAAAATCCTATAATATAAACAGTTTCATTTAAACCTCATTCATGAAATATTACTATACTTGCATTATTGTATCACTTGTAAATAATAATTTAATTAACAACCTCTTATATTAGAAATTTTACGTTATTACTTTTTCTAATTTAAATAAATTTTAAACATTAAACCATTAGTTTATTTATTGTTATTAAATATAAATATTTTGCTGAAAACAAAATTTAAAACAACCACTATTATATTTGAAATAATTTTCATTAATAATGAATTAAAATGCATTGCATCAATTGTTATATACATATAAACTTCATCTATTATTAAAGTAATTATTCTAAAACTAAAAAAGGATGTAATTTCTTTCAAAAGTTTTTTTTTAGTTATTGCTTTGGAATAAAATACACACATCTTGTTAGTAAAATAAGCAAATATTAATGATATAATCCATGCCATTAAGTTACTTATTAGAGTTGAAAAACCAATTTTTTCTAATAAAGCAAATACTATTATATTAATAATAGTAGATATTCCCCCAAAAACCAAATACCTCATACCTTCTTGATGTTCTATATACCAATCAACAAATTTATATAATCCGATAATATCAAATAAATCTAAAAAAAGACTTTCTACTAAATTTGTTATTTTTTGTAGCGAATTAAATTGCTGTTGTTTTAATTTGTTTTTTCTTATTTTATTTTTCTCAGATCTCATATTTAATTCAATTTTTCTATACTTTCAATCAAATAGATTTTATTTTTAAATAATAGATTAATAATTATATCCAAATATTTAATTGCAATTGTCATTAATGCAAATATTCCAAAGAATCCAAATGATAAAAACAACATAGTTGTTGTCCAACCCTGAACTGGATTTTTACTAAAAAATATTACTATAGTATAGATAAATACAAATAATGTTGATAACAAAGTTAATACTGACATTAAAAGAGAAAATTTATAACCCATATTAGTAAATAATATTATAGAATTAACAGCAGTAGTTTTTCTATTACTATGATAATCCTTTGATATGATTCTTTTAACATTATTAATTGGATTATATTTAATATTTAACATTTTTAATCCACAATTAGCATAAACTGCTTTTCTATATGAAATATGATTATTTATAGAATTAACCCTATTAATTGCACGTCTAGAAAGTATTCTAAAAGTTTCCGTTTGAAGTTTATATTCTAACCCTGCCGATTTATTAAATATTTTATAAAACAAATTTGATGAACTAGTTTTACAGGATTTTGAAGACGCAGATACAATATCATATCCTTGTAAACATTTATCATAAACTTCTTTAATAACTTTAATATCAAAATCATCATAAATATTATCAAATTCATATACAAAATCTCCAATAGCTAAATCAACACCTGCTCCCATTGATAATTCCAATCCATGATAATTACTCATATTAATTAAGCTTACTTTTTGATTTTTAACTTCCTTGGTAAATTTTTTAATTATTTTAACTGAATTATCTCTTGAAGCATCGTTAACGCATATTATTTCATATTTATTAAAATTTTCTTCTAAAAAATTATTTATTTTATTTAATAAATTCATTAATGTATCTTGATTATTATTTACATATACAACTGCAGATATAAAATTTTTTTCTTTATTCTCTACCATTTTTTAACACCTCATCTAAATCATATACTGTATTAATTTTTCCTGATAATACACTTATAAAAGTAGGATTTTTATGAAATTCTCTAATTACTGTAGGTCTTGAATCATCAATTTCAGATGCCATTAATATTGGTTTCATTGAAAATAATGATCCAACATATTCAAATTTAAAATCATCCTTCAAATATTTTTTAGCCAAATTAGCCATATATGGCCAAGCACTTTCAGGTTTTGCAATACAATCATTGCAATTACCTAAATTATTTGGATTACAATATCCTTTACTTATCTTTTGACATTCAAAAGTAGGAAGAACATCATAACTTGTTTTATGTGGCGTAAATGTAACCGAAGTTAATGAATGCAATCCTGTTTTACCAAATGGCATAATACTGAAAAAAGGTCCATCCATAACAGTTATTCCAGTATTTTTTAATTTATCGTTTACCTTACATAAAATTATTTCACATAATTCATATTTAATCTTAAATTTTTCATAACCCAACATATCAAGTATTTCATTAACACCTGCATAGGTACAATTCAACAAAAATTCTGTTTCATACATTGATTCGTCGTCCAATTTAATGACATATTTATCTTTTTCTTCATTTATGTTAATAATTTTTGAGTTATATTTTATTTCAATATTTTTATATTTATTTATTTCATCTAAAAAATATTTTTTTAATATTTGAGCATCATATGTATATTCCTGTGTCAAAAAAGCACCATCACACATGCCTTCTTTAAAATATTTATTAGTAGAAACTTGATCACATTTAATGTTTGCATTATCACAAAATTTTTGAAATTGCTTTGCATCTGTCCAAGAAAAATTACTAGATGTAGCATATATTTGATCAAAATCATATAAAATTGAAAAATCATAATCTTTATTAAAACGTTCAAAGTAGCCTGCTGATTTAATTGCCGTAGAAAAACTTCTAGGGTAATGATATCCCATATGAACACGAGCTTGATTTATATATGTGGCTCTCTTAAATGCACCAGAATCTTTTTCTAAAACCAGAACTTTATCATTATTTTTTCCACAATATAATGCAGAATATAAACCATATATTCCTGACCGATAATTATTTTATCATATTTCATCATTTTCACCACCAACAGGATCAAAAACACCAAAAGCATTTTTAAATAGTATTTTCAATAATATATAATTTCCTTTTATTGGGCTTATTTTTGTAGGCGTTTTCCCTTTTTTGGGATATTCTCTTCTAACTGGTATTTCACATGTTTTTAACCCTAATTGAGAAGCTCTAACAGAAAGATAAGCTAATAATTCATATGTATCAAATACTTTTCTAAATGGTTGAACCTTTGGATGCGATAAATATTTTTTTGAATATGCACGATAAGCATTCGTAGTATCTGTAAATTTTTCACCAGCTGTTAAAGATATGACTGGCGCATGCAATAACCTGACAGATATATTTCTTATAAATGGTGTGTTAATAGCTTTACCACCTTTTATAAACCTCGAACCTTGAACAAAATCATATCCATCATCTAACTTTTGAATAAATTTTGGGACATCTTCTATACTATCTTTATTATTTCCATCAATAGTAATAATACCATCATATCCTCTTTCTAAAGCGTATGAAAACCCCATTCTAAGTTGTGCGCCTTGTTTTCCATCATCTTTTTTTACAAGTAATGTATTAACACCCAACTTTTTTAATTTTGTATCGTTTGTTGAACTATCAGTTGAACCACCATCACAAATAATAATATCCACCAGTTTATCAATATTATTTTTTTTAGCAATTTCTAATTCTTTCAGTATTCTTTCTCCTTCATTAATTATAGGAATACATAAACAATATTTGTTTTTTTTATATTTATATTCTTTTTTATCATATTTTGGTACCTGTTTCGAAATTATATATTCTTGTTTATTGTTATCTCCATTAAATAAACTAAAAATATAAATAATAAAATCAATTATTAAATATAACTCAAATTGAATAAATCCAAAATACCATAGAACATAATTCATATGTGTATGTATATATGAATGTGGAGATGAAAGAATAAACCAAGATATACATGTAACAAATAATAATAAATATAATATTAAATCTTTTAATGCATTTTTCTTTCTAATAATTAAATTAAAAATAATAATTAGAATTGAATATACAAATATTAGTTTAAAATTAGGCCCAGTTATCCCAGTAATTATATCAGTGCTCCAATTAAAATACTTATTTAAAGTTGACAAAGGACTAGCTTGAATGGATTGTACAATAACATTACTAAAACTTGATATGTCTCCAGATGAAATCGTACGTCTAACAACATCTTGCTTATAAATATTTATAATTCCTTGGTATATACTTCCGTTTCCTCTTAAATATGAATGAATTAATATAGCACTTATAAATCCAATCAATGCAACTACACCAACAATAAAAATTGTTTTAAAAATTTCTTTTCTCTTTTTTTTATCTTTTTCAAATATGAAATCATATAACATAAACATTATCATACTTAACATTATAACGGTTATATATTCATATCCGCATAAACATTTTATAAACACAGATAAGAATATAAATGGTACAACAACCTTTTTTCTATTATAATTTGTAGATAAAATTAAACCTAGTAACATCGGTATAAACCATGTAAATTCAACCCAATATAGATTTCTTGCAAAAGCACATATCCATGGTGACAATAAAAATACCATAAAAAATATTATTGCAAATTTTTTATTAAATTTTATTGATATGTATTTGCAAATATACAATAATGTAATTGCTAATAGTGAAGTTAAAATCAATTTAATTACTCTTATACTAATATGTAATTTGTTGTACAAGAAACTAAAAACATGTCCCTGTAAACCCACTTGAGATACATAATCCTGGACTCTTAAATCATTTAAATCCTTATCATAATTAATTCTATCATTTATATACATCGAGTTTAACCATTCATCAGAAGAATTTGTAACTCTAGATAAGCCATATTTATTTTCAGTTAAACCATACTTGTCGTTAAAAATCTCACTAATTACCAAATGTTCTGAATCTCTTTGAAATTCAAAAAAAGAAAAGCCACCAATATTTTGCGTTTTTCCACCATTTATCAAGTTAGTAGAAAAATTCAAAACTAGTAATAAAAATCCAATTAAATAAAAAATTATAATTACTATTTTTTTTGATAATATATTTTTTACATATTCTTTTCTCATTTAAATAACCTCCTAACGTAACCAATTGTTTCTTTTGTACCCTCTAAATTATTACTATTTTTCATTTCTATAGAAATAAAATTACTGTATTTAGAATCTTTTAGTATTTTTATTAAATCACTATGTAATTTTCTCTGTTCAATTTTGGATAAATATGGTTCACTAATATGAATATGATTAATATAATGCATATTATCAATCAATTGATTAATATCTTCACCATTACTAATCATTGTACCTAAATCCAAATTAACCTTAATAGAATCCATATCAATCTCTTTAACTAAATTTAATGCCTCTAAAGTTGTATTAATAAAATTCGTATTGTATATAGTAGGATTAGCCTCAATAGCAAATACAGTATTTTTGCTTTTAGCGTATTTTCCTATTTCTCTAAAAAATTCTATACTTATTTTCTTTATTTCAGCATTGCTTATATCACTTTTAAAACTTCTATTTTTGGGACAACCAAATACTAAATTTTTACAATTAACAGCACTAGCAAAATCAATAGCTTTTTTTGTGTATTCAATAAGTTTAATGCGTTCTTCTTCTGAATTAAACATATTTTCACTTCTACCATACCATATAGATTGCATAGAAGGAATTACTAAACCATATTTTCTTTTTATTTCATTTGCAAAATTTTTTATTTTATCCAAATTATCATATGGATTTTCTTTAATAACTCTCGTTGGAGCAATCTCAAGACCTTTAAAACCCAAATCAAAAATATAACTATACATTGCTTCATCATCTTCTTCATTCCAAGCAATATTAGAAATTGATAATTTAAAACCAAGTTCACTTTCAACAAATTCTTTTATATCCTTTAAAATAAATTCTTTATTAAATAAATAGCCATCATTACCACCAAACAAACTTGAATGTATAGTTTTATAATTATATTTAGGAATAGTATTTGAACATTCATTCGAAAAATCCATCCCTATTACATATTTATAAATTTCTGAAACTTTAACTGGTTCCGTTGCTAAATTTAATATTTTTATATTATTTTTCAAAGCTATACATATATGATCCCATAGATTTGATAAATTATAAAATTGAAATGAACCTCTACTATCTGTAAAATTAAGCGAACTAAAACCAATATTATTAAAATATTCCTTTAATTTATTTCTCTCATCATTATTAATTTGTTTTAATCCATAAAATCCATTATTTAAATTTTCATAATAATCCTTAATAAAATCATTTTTATCACATAATTCATTAAACTTTTCCATTTTTAACATACTTGGAATTATATTTATTAAATCATATATAAAATTTTTCTTTATATTTCTTCCATATAATGCAGGTAATCTTACTATCAAATAGTCATCAAAATTATTCATTACCCATTTTTCAAGTATATATCTATTATAACCATATGGTTCATTTTTTTTAATACCTATAATAGTATTTTCATCTACATCAACTGGTGAATCATAAACGTCTATCGTAGAAATAAGAACTACTTTTTTTGGATTAATCATTTTTATATTTTCAATTGCATTTTTTATAATTTCCATATCTTTTTCAGGAAATTTATTTGCCATAAATTTTTGTGCTGGAACCCCAGAATAAACTAATAAATCAGGATTGGTACCATATGCTTCTTTAATATTTTTAGAATCATAATAATAATCAAAATTACAATGCATAGCTATATTAGAGCCAACAAAACCTGTATAACCAACTAAACTTTTCATATATAACTCCTTCTTAATACGTTTAATAAAACTTACATATATTTTAACACATTTATAACATTTATAAAAGAAATATTACATATTTAGAAAAAAGTCATATAATTTTTATGCATAATAAAAGATCAAAAATTTCATTTTGATCTAATGTTTGATTTTTATATTGATACTATTTGTCAAAAAATTAAGTGTTTTAACTATTTAATTTTTATTAACTCTTTTTTTTCGTTCAGAATAAATAGCATATCCAAGCAATGCTATAGAAAGCATACTAACACACATTCCTGATGTAAAACCTCTAGGAATATATTCAAATTCTATAGTATGTTCACCACTATCTAATGTAAGGCCAATAAATGTATCCATAATAACATCATATTCTACTTTTCTACCATCAATATATATATTCCATCCATTATCTACTGGAATTGAAGTGTATAAAATTTGATTTGAGTTGCTTACATTTATTTTACCTTTAATATAATTTGTTTTAAATTCTTCCATTTTAAATGAATCATTTGAATTAAGAAGATTTATTTTTTCTTTAAACTCTGTTTCATTAAATGTACTAAATACATAATCAGTTATTTTTAAATCATCCTCTAGTAAAATTATTTCTAACGATACTTTATCGCCTTTTTTATAATTACCAAGTTCCAAAATATTATATCTATAACTATTTTCTTCTTCCGTATCTATTATACTTTCACCATTTAATAATATATCTACTTTTTTATTATAATCAGATGATATATATGCATATAATAATCCGTCATATTCTACATTTATATCGAAAGTAATAGATGCATCTCTATTTAAATTAACTTTTTTATATTCTTTATATTTTGTTACTTTTTCATTTTGTTTAACATTATTTAAAGTTATATTAAAGTTATTATTTTCAAATACATTTTTATTTGTATTAGTCATAGTATTTAATATCAAATTTTGATTATTAAAAGGTTCTAACTTATTTAACTTCATATCTAGTACATTACCATCAACCATAAACATAAATGGTAAATAATTATTATTTTTATATAAATTAATATTATTTTCTGTTTTTAATAATTGATAATAAGGTAACTTTCTTTTTGAAAGTACATATTTTATATTAAATAAACTATTTGTAACTGGTGTAGAACCTAAATAATTTGTTATATAAAATCTATTAAATATTCCTAAGTAGTCACCTAACAATTTATTATTTTTTGATTCATATGTAGAACTAAAATGTGATATTCCATTATAATTTAATAACATTGGATCATTTGTTGAATAATTAGTTTCACTTTCTAATCTATAAAAACTAGAATCATCTTTTTTTATAGAATTTATTATTTCACTATAATTATTTACAAAATCAACATATTCATTTCTTGAAAAATATTTAATATTTACAACAACTAATAAACTATTTATAAACATTTCTATTATTACTAGTATAATTATAAAAATATTCAAGTTTTTATTTTTTCTATAATAAAAATATAAAGAATAAATTAATAACAATACAAAAGTTCCAATTATTTTATAAAATGATTGTTGTGTATAAACAAATTTATCAACAGCTATAGTTATGATAAATGAAATTATCAAAAACTTAAATAATTTATCTTTATCTATTTTATTTATATTAATATAACTTTTATATGCAATTATTAATAAAACAAAGTCAAATATAAAAGAATATCTATATGAAAATCCAGCTGGGTGTTGAAACGTATGCCATATTAAATCTACTGAATAAAAAGTAAAGCTTATAAAAAATACACTTAATAATATAGCACTAGCCTTCTTTTCTTTATAATCAATTTTTTTATTAACAAAATATAAAAATAAAAGAAAGATCATTATTACTGATACATATACAATAGGTGTTCCACCAGACAAATCTGAATTTTTGAATGACCCTAAATAAAATTTAGATAATAAATCAAAAAATGCATATGTTTGTTTTGGAATAAATTCACTTAAACTACTACTAACTTTGCCTGCTAAAAGAGAAAATATTGAAGGGATAATTATAATAGCAGTTACACCCACTGATAATAAAGTATATTTGAAAAAATAAAGTATTTCTTTTATATCTTTTTTTATTGAAAATTTGTAATTGTTTTTTAAATATAATTTATATATAAAATATATAAGTGATGCAATACAAGTCATATATCCTATATAATAATTTGAAAATATACTTATTGTTAAACTTATAAAAAACAAAATTGGTTTTTTATTTAATAGTTTATCTATTCCTAAAAATACTATAGGTAACCAAATAACGCCATCTAGCCACATTATGTTTTGACTATAAACAATATTATAAGCCATTAATGAATAACAAATAGAAAACATAAAAGATACACTTGTTTTATATTTAAATATTTTATCAAAATATATAAAACTAGTTAAACCACAAAATCCTATTTTTAATACATTTATTAAAAATACTGCATCTATTATATTTGCTTTACTAAATAAGAGTAAAATAATATTAAATGGGCTCAATAAATAATAACATATTAAACCATACATATTTCCACCTAATGTTTTACTAAATGAATAGAATATGTTACCTCCATTTTGTACTATATCTTTAAAAGCACTAAAAAATTCTACATATTGATTTTGTAAATCAACAGTTAGTACGGTTTTACTTCCAAAAGGATATATACCTACTATCATATAAAGTAAAACCATAATTAACATAGGTATTATAAATGCGAGAAAATAACTAAATATTTTTTTGTTTTTCATCCTTTTTCCTTCCTTTCATATATAAATATAAACCAAAAATAGTAACTGATAATAAACTTATACCTCTTGATATATATATAGTAGGCGTTTTAATATAGCTTACTTCTAAAGTACCTTCTTTTATATTATTTAATTTAACTCCAACAAGTCCATTGTCAGTTTTAAATACATCAAGATATTCATTATTTATCTTTGCACCATAACCTTTATAATAAAGAAGTGGTAATTCAAGTATTGTATTATCATAATTATTAACAAAATCTATTATTATTTTATTATCTACTTTTTTATGTGTAAATGTAATTTGATTATTTGAAGTTACTACATTTCCTCTTTCTTTTATATAATCTAAGTTAACGTCACTAGGTAAATATTCTCCCATTGAAATATAATAATTATTCAAGTTTGTATTTCCAGATAAAAGTGTTGTAACAGTAATAGAAATTAATGATATTAAGGAAAGAGAAAATACTATTATTAATTGTTTTATTCTATCTTTATTTTTTGTGTAGATTTTAGAAATTAAAATTCCGCCACCTACAGTTAATAATACAGTTGTAATAACATATAAACGCCATGGAAATTGAATAAGTGAAAATGCTTTTTCAAATAGTTTCCAAGGGAATATATTTGATGCTAAAAACAAACATAATACTCCAATAATAAAGCATTGTGTAATAAATGAATCTTTAATGTTTCTACTCTTAATTTTTAAATACGTTAGATATATAAATATTATTCCTATTCCTGCTGGTATCCAATATTTAAGTGGTAATATAATTTCTAAAAATAATGCATAAATTGGAACTGAACGTTTTGTTATTTCACTTATTTTATCTGTATTATTAAATAAAAATTTACCACTAATCATTTGTTCAAGCATTGGAAAAATAAAGAATGCTGTTATTAATAATGTAATTAATGCACTAATAACTAAATACTTAATTCTTTGTTTTTCTTTTATAAATTTTTTTATATTTATTAAACAGAATATAGAAAGTAATATACATATTATATATGTACTTAAAATATGTGAAAGTATAAGTCCACTCATACCAATAACAAGTATATAAAATTTTTTATAATCGCCATATATAATATTATATATACCATATATAATTAGTGGAATAAATATAAATGCAAGTGCTTCACCAAGTGCTGCTCTAGAAAAGACATCTATTAATCTATATGATGCAAAAGCATATATAATTGATGAAATAATTCCTGCATATTTACTTTTACTAATTCCTTTAACAGTTATATACATACTTATAATAGAGAAAAAATTAACAAGTATTATAAATATTTTATATGATGTATTTATACTTAATCCTAAATAGTTAATAAATGCTGGAACATATAAAAATATATCTGGATAAAAAAGTGGATTTCCATATCCATATCCATTTAGATAATTAGAATAAATACTTGGAAATAAATCATTACTAAAACTATCTTTTATTCCAACTATTCTAGATAAATGAAACAAAATATCATGTCCATATTTTAAAGAAATAGTAAATAATGAAATAGAACTTAATAAAGTTAATATAATAAAAAACAATATTCTAAATTTACTATTTTTAATTAAGTTATCATATAATTTTGAAAAAGTTTCCATTTAATTCACCACACATATTGTAACATACTTTAAAATAAAAAAAAATGTTTAAGATTAATAATTACTAAATCTTTAAACAATTTATATCTACATCTATATTTACATTTTTATTAGATTTATATTTATCTACTATAAATTTCAAATTTTCTAATATATCCTTAGTATTTTTATATTTTAAAATTATTTGAACTTGATAAATATTGTTTATTTTAGGCATTGATGCACTGCTAGGTCCAAGTATAATGGCTTTGGAACTACTTAAATATTTAGAAATTTTAGTAGCTTCTTCATATACTTGTTCATAGTTTTTTCCTTTTACTTCAATTTTACTTATATTACAAAATGGAGGATAATTTAATTTTTTTCTAATACTCATTTCTTGTTCATAAAATGAAAGATAATTATGTGTACTAGCACATACTATACTATAATTGTTTATATTAAATCCCTGTATAATTACCTCACCTTTTAATAAACCTCTTCCTGCTCTACCAGAAACTTGATTTAAAAGTTGAAATGTTCTTTCACCACTTCTAAAATCTGGTATATTTAAAGTAGAATCCGCATTTATAACACCTACTAAAGTTACATTAGCGAAATCCAGTCCCTTTGCTATCATTTGTGTTCCAATTAAAATGTTATATTCACCACTTTTAAATAAATCTATTAATTTTTTATGAGAACCTTTTTTACTAGTGGTATCTATATCCATTCTTAATGTTTTAGCATTTTTAAATGTTTCATTAACTATTTGCTCTAATTTTTCTGTTCCCATTCCATAATCTATTATATCTTTACTTTTACAAATTGGGCAATTTTCTAATTTTTTATCACCATATCCACAATAATGACATCTCATTGTATTTGATGATTTATGATAAATAAGTGGTATATCACAATTTGGACAATTATGAACATATCCACAATTCTTACAAGTTGCTATTGTTGTATATCCTCTTCTATTTAAAAGTAAAATAACTTGTTCATTTTTATTTATTCTTTCATTTATTTTTTCTATTAAAATATTTGATAAAACTCTGTTTCCAGATTTAATTTCTTCTTTCATATCCACAAGTTTAACAATTGGTAAACTTGCATTAACTCTTGTTTTTAATTCAAGTAATTTATATACATTAGTTTTTGCCCTTGTATAACTTTCAATTGATGGAGTAGCACTTCCAAGTACAATTGGGCAGTTGTTTTTTTTAGCTCTAAAAAGTGCGACATCTATTGCATTATATTTTGGATTATTTTCTTGCTTATATGTTTGAGAATGTTCTTCATCTATTATTACTAGTCCTAAATTTTTAACTGGTGCGAATACTGCACTTCTTGCTCCAATAACAATATTTACTTTATTTTTCTTTATTTTTCTCCATTCGTCATATCTTTCACCATCACTTAATGCACTATGAAGTATTGCTATTTTATTTCCAAATCTATTTTGAAATTTTTCAATAAATTGTGGAGTTAAACTTATTTCTGGAACTAATACTATTACATTTTTTGATTTTATTATATCTTCTATTATAGTCATATATACTTCTGTTTTCCCACTTCCTGTTACGCCGTGAAGTAAATATGGAACAAATTTATTTTTAGTTTTTAAAACTTCATCCACAACATTTTGTTGTTCTTGTGACAATTTAATTTTATTTGTTTTTAAAACAGTTTCTTCTTGTAATCTATATTCTTCTTCTTTTATTTCATGAATTACATTATTTTGAAGTAATGTTTTTACTGATGATGGTGATATTTTTATACATTCAGTTTTTAATTTTTTTCCTTCTTTTAATAAATCTAGTATTTGTTTTTGTTTTTCTGATTTTATATTTTTAGGGATTTCATTTAGTTTTAAATAAGTAACATACCTTTTATTAATTTTTGTTTTATTTTGAGCTTTTAAAGCTTTAGGTAACATAGTTTGATAACAACTAATTAAAGTACATAATGTTTTTTTTGATATATATTTTCCTATTTCTAATAATTCTTCATTTAAAATTACATCTTCATCTATTACATCAATTATATCTTTTAAATCATATGTAATCTCTTCATTATTTATTTTTAAAATAAAACCTTCTAATTTTTGATTTCCAAAAGGCGCTAAAACTCTTTTGCCTATTTTTATTTTTTCTTTTAAATAGTCTGGTACATGATAAGTAAAAGTCTTATCAAGATTTTTAATTTTTAATTCTAATAATACTTCTACGTTCATAAAACCATCCTTTCATTATTATTATATCACGTATAAAGATTTTCAAAAACAAAATTTTTTAATAGAAAAAGGTAGAAATCTACCTTTAATCTACCTTTGTTTTCTTTTAACTTTTTGTTTTGATTGAAATTCATTTAGTAATTCTTTTAATTTAGATCTATCACTTTTTACTCCACCAAATATCATATCAAACATTTTTTCCTCTTTTGTGATTAAATAATTTTTACCATACTTTTTTATTAATGTTTTTTCATAATCTAAGATATCATATTCTTTTTTCAATATTCCTTGTTCATATTGAAAACTTCTTACATTATATAAACATTCTAAAAATTGTTTTCTACTTATTCCTTTATTTGTTATTTCTTTAAACTCTTTTAAAATTTTTAAAAATGGTTCTTGGTTATTAAAATCTAATTTAGAAAGATTATTTGTTCCCATTATATGATTAACAGTAACAAATGCTCTAGCATAAATTGAAAAGTTTTTCATCATTTCCTTGAGTTCTTCGTAACTATATTCATATACAAAATCTAATTCATTATCATAATGTTCTTTTGTTTTTCTGAAAAAATTACAAGGTTTACCAAAATACTTATAATTATCTAAGTATTCTTCATCTTTTTTAGAATCATATGTTGCATCAAATAATAGAACATTATTTATACCATACTTTTCATCGTATATATACACCATGTTTCTTTGATGTAATGTTTCTCTAGTTTCATAAGAAAAGATTTTTGAAGAAACTTTAAAACCTAGTTGTTTTAAAATATATTCAATATAATTAGAATATCCTGAGCACACTATACTATCACCATTAACTATACTATGTAAATTACATGATTCAAAGTAATTTTTAGGATTTTTTTTGTAAACTTTTGATTTTGCTACATCATAAACAAACATAACTTGTTCTAAAGGTGACAATTTAGAATTTTTAACAATTTCAACAGTACTTATAATTTTATTGTACATCTCCATAAATTGATCTAAACTAATATAATCAGAACCATACTGATATCTAATTTTTAAATTTGCTCTTTTACTAGGTAAAAGATTTTTATTTAAAAGATCTAAAAGTTTTTTTTGTTCATCATATTTTTCTGGAGCCTTAATTATATATTCATAATCTTCTTTTGTATTATTTATAAAATCTATATATCTTAATAAATCATTGTCATTATCAAAACTATAATTGATCATTATAATATCATGATTAAAATTTCTAATACAATCCTCATATATTTGTTTTGTTTCCAATTCTATTGTTTCTTTATTTAAATCATATTCATTTTTTAGTTTTCTAAAATATCCTTGAAGAGCAAGTTGTATTGCACTAGAAGAAAAAAAGTCTTTAACCGTGCAGGTATAATCTAAATCACTCATATCACTAATATTACAAACATTAATTTCTAAAACTCCCTTATTCTTCCCTGAAATATAAATATTTATCATAAAGTCCCCCTTTTTAAATAACACATATTATAACACTTTTTTTAGATTTGTCAAAAAATTAGTAAGCATCAAACTTACCAATTAATTTCATTTATTATTTTTTTATTTTTAGACGTTTAATTTTATGATTTAATACATCCATCATTCCTTGATTAATTTCTTCTTTTGATAATACTTCGCTTTCATCTAGTGTAT
>OIWT01000141.1_pt1 | contig 100352 bp, 104 predicted proteins | sample 1587701 | NCBI WGS metagenome assembly OIWT01 (sample SAMEA3888904, study PRJEB22519) | human gut metagenome | biome: human gut; feature: human-associated habitat; material: faeces | place: Denmark | collected 2009
TTAAACTGACAATCGAATATGATGGAAAAGACTTTAATGGATGGCAAAAACAACCTAATAAATTAAATATTCAGGGAACTATAGAAAATGCAATTGAAAGAATAACAGGCGAAAAAGTAGATTTAAATGCGTCAGGGCGTACCGATGCTGGTGTGCACGCTTTAGGTCAAGTGGCTAATTTTAAAACAAATTCAAATTTGCCAATAGAAAAATGGCCATTGGCATTAAATGCTAATTTAAAAAAATCTATAATAATAAAAGATGCTAAAGAGGTTGAGGAAAGATTTCATAGTAGATTAGCCTGTAAAAGAAAAACATATAGGTACGTTATTAATAATTCTAAATATGGAACAGCAATTTATAGGAACTTAGAAACGTGTATTGCTCCTAAACTAAATGTAGAAGATATGATAAAAGCTGCTAAGTTTTTTGAAGGAGAACATGATTTTAAAGCATTTAGAGCTAGTGGAACCAGTAGTAAAAGTAGTGTTAGAACTATTTATAAAGCCAAAGTAATAAAAATGCAAGATGATAGAATATATATAGAACTTACAGGAAATGGTTTTTTATATAATATGGTAAGAATTATTGCTGGAACATTAGTTGATGTAGGACTTGGAAAAATTAAGCCAGAAGAAATTGCCGATATAATTAATTCTAAAGATAGATCAAGAGCAGGTAAAACATTACCACCACAAGGGTTATTTTTAGTAAATGTTGAGTATAATTAATGTTATAAATTTTATAACCAAAATTAATAAATGGGCATAAGATATAGTAAAAAAAGAAAGGAAAGAGTCTTATGAATAATTTACTTATATTTTTTGCTATACCATTAGCTGTTATAATATTTTCTGTGGTATTACAAAAAATACTAAAATGCCCAATTTTGGTTGCTAGTGTTATATTTGCAGCTTTAGTACTAACTACATTTATAATTAATAACATTAATTTCTTGGTATTAGCAATAGCATATACTATACTTTCATTTATAGTTGCATATTTAACCATGATAATTTGTAGATTTTCAGAAAGAGAACATAGTAATTGTAGGGGCTGCAGTAGTTGTAATGGATCAAACACTTTAGCTGTGAATAGTAATTTTTCTAACAATATGAATAATGGAGACTTGCTTACTATTAGTAGTAATGACATTAATGGATATAGCAATGATTTGTTAACTATAAGTACAAATGGCAATTTAAATAATAATAACAGTAGCGGATGTAGTTGTGGTTGTAATTCTAATAATAACAATTTAGGAAATAATATAACAGCAAGTGCAAACATAATACCAAATTCTAATGGTAGAAGTGGAAGTTTTGCAGGGTGCTATAGAAGAAATCGCTAAGTGCGATTTCTTTTAATATTTACATATTTAAGGACAAGCTATTCTATAAAAAGCAAAATTAGATTAACATATTGCTCAAATTGCAAAAATATGTTATTATTATTTTTATATTATATATAAAGGAGAAACAAAAAATGTTAGAAGTAATTGAGGACGCATTAGTAGATAGCATAAAATTATTACCATTCTTATTTATTACATATCTAATAATGGAATACATTGAACATAAAACAAGTGACAAAGTTAAACAAACTATAAAAAAATCAGGAAAATTTGGACCAATATATGGAAGCATACTAGGTGCTTTTCCACAATGTGGATTTTCTGTTGCAGCTACAAATTTTTATTCAGCAAGAGTTATAACACTAGGAACGTTAATAGCTGTATATCTATCAACATCAGACGAAATGTTACCAATATTAATATCAGAAGCTGTACCAATAACTACCATATTAGCAATAATAGGAATAAAAATATTAATAGGCATTATTGCTGGGGGACTAATAGACATTGTATTTAGAAAGAAAAATATTAAAGAAGAAGAGAACATTGTTGACTTATGCGAAAAGGAACATTGCCATTGCGAAAAAGGAATATTAAAATCATCTATAAAACATACAATTAATATTTTTGTATTTATATTATTAATAACATTAGTAATAAATGTTTTAATATATTTTATAGGAGAAGAAACAGTATCTAGCTTTATTTCAACAAAACCTATATTGGGACCAGTTATTGCCGGAATAATAGGATTAATTCCAAACTGTGCATCTTCTGTTATAATAACAAAAATGTATTTATCAAATGTAATAAATTTTGCCACAATGATGACTGGACTATTAGTTGGGGCAGGAGTAGGATTAATAGTATTATTTAAAACTAATAAAGGAATAAAAAATAATATAAAAATAACGTTTTTATTATATGCAATAGGAGTTTTAGTAGGAATAATTTTGGAACTATTAAAAGTTTCTATATAAAAAAATGTCGCATTAGGGAAAATTCCCTATGCGGCATTAATTATTTGGATTTCCTTTTTTTAGATTTACTATAATAGCATCTTCGTTATCAAATAAATATTTTGAATCAGTTGTATCTGTTTGAACAGGATCAATCTCATTTCTGCTATCTGTAAAATCCATGTGTTTAAAGTCAAATTTTTTAGATGTAAAGTCTTCAGAATCATTAGAACTATCGCTAGAAGACATAAACTTTTCAAAGTCGTATTTTTTAATATTTTGTTTTTCTTTGTATTTCGAAGCTAAATAACTAAATTTTCCTTCACCAATTGCAGCTTTTCCACTATTATCTATACATTTTACTGCAAAGGAATTCTTCTTTAAAGTTTGAAGCTTTCCAGGATCAAAGTATTTTTCAAAATCCCATTTAACTTTTGTTTTTGGATCATATTCACCTTTTGCCATATCCATATTTCTTTCTGTTTTCCAAGTTCTTCTTTGACCAAATTCGTTAGACCACCATTCAAGTTCTTCCATAGTAGCATTTCCTGTAAATATTTTATTTGCACAATTTGACAAAATAGTTTGTTTATAATTTTCTTTAAAATCAGTATTTTCTAATTGAGCTAAGTTTTGAGCAGATATAGTAGTTCCAACTTTATATTTTCTATACATTGTAAATATTGCTTCTGTAGACTTACAAATAAAGTCTGGGAATTCATCTATATATAAGAAATGAGGAATTCTAGAACTTTCAGTTCCAGGTCTTCTTAATACAGCATTTTGCATAGATAATAAGAAGAATAAACCAAAAGCTTTATGGCTAGTAGCCCCAATATCTCCACGCCTTGTACAAACGAATGTTATATTACCATTTGCAAGAGCTTTGTCAAAATCAATATTATTATATCTGTTACAAAGAATTGATTTAACACCAGGTAATCTTAATAAGTTGTCTAATTGGCTAGTTGCAGCAGACATATTTGACTCTGTTAATTCTCTACAAGAACCATTATGATAAAAGTTTCTTTTAAAGTAAACTATTTGATTACTATATTTTTCAGCAAGTTCTGGTTCATGTGCTAATATTTCACACATTTTTTCAACTAAATCAAAATTATTTAGCATTTTTAACATATCATTTAAATTAGGAAGTGTACCTTCATGCATTTTTGGATATATTTCTTTAAGTAATATTGCAATATTTTCAATTGCTTGAACTGTTAGGTCTTCTCTATAATCTTTAGAAATGTGGTTATGAGAACTTGTATATAATTCTTTTAATGCAGAAGAAATTGTAGTTGCAATTTTATTTGGATCATCATATATAAATGGGTTTAACCCAATAGATTCTGGATTAGAAGGATCTATAATATTATAAGAAAAACCAAAGTTTTTGCAAATGTTAGTCATATGCTCAATAATGTCATAATCTGGAGACATTATTGTTAAACCTAAATTTTTATAAATAGAAGCTGAACTATCTAAAAGCATTTTTTTCATATAAGTTTTAAATATTGTTTCTTTGCCAGAAGCAGGAGAAATCATATTTAAATTAAAATTATTGTTTAAATATTCATTAGTATAAGGTTTATTTATAACAGCAATATTAGTTTTTAAAGCTGTAAATCCCATTTCTTTTGAAACTTCTCTAAAGAAGTATTTCTTGTCAAGATCTCTTGCAATTAAAGGTTCAAATACTGTTGCTGTTTTTCCTGTACCAGAGCCACCACAAACAAATAAGGATTGATATCTTGCAACTTCTGCAATTTTTATAGAAGCACCAGATTCAAAATTTTTGCATACATACATTTCGCATGTATAAGGACCAGTACCTTTTTTTGTGTCTGATAAGTTTATACCACCATAATCCCAAATAGAACGTACTTTCTCTTTGCTATCGTTAACTCCAAAATATAAAGCATTAAATAAAGGGAAGAAAGTTAATAATGGAAGATATAATGAAATACAAGTAAATGCAGGTTGTACTAAATCTGAAAAATCTGTAATTATTTCTGTATAGTTAGGACAAGAAAGTAATAAAAACCATCCAGCCATATTTAGCCATTGTGTAAACATAGAAATTGTTATTATATAAAGAGCTATAGCTGAAACATAAAACATAGCTACTTTTTGACTTTTAGAAGATGCAAATTCTGAAGGACCAGAAAATAAATATGCAAATAAAGGACAAGCAAGTGCAAAGGTATATGCTATAGGTCCCCAATAAGAGTAAGCAACTCCGGTAAAAATCATAAGTAAAATTTCAACTAATCTGTCAACTGCTATATAAACTGTTATAAGTGTTAGTATATATGTTACAAAAGTATTTCTACTAGTATTTAATTTATTTAAAAATTTATCTATTAATTTCATAAAATTAGTCCTTTCAAAAAATAAAATTATACATATATATTATCTTATAAAATCAACAAAAAAACAAGTATTTAAGGTAAAAAAACTAAAAAAAGTATATATTAGTAGAATAAAATGTAAATAATTTACATACAATATAAAAAAGTTTGAAGTTTTACGAAATAAAAATTATACGAGGGGGATATATGAAAGAAGAAATATTTACAAAGGAAAGCAAAATAATGGAAAAAAACGAAATAGATAAAGAAATAGAACTTATTACATCAATATTAAAAACAAAAGAAGAATTAAAAAATGCTAATATAAATTTTGAATATGCAGAAAATGAATTAATAGACTATTATACTTATCAAATTAAGGCAAATCAATCTAAATTAGATTATTTATTGCGAATAGCAAAAGCTAAAGGAATTGTGGTAGATAGAGTAAATGAAATAAAATATAGAAGTTGGATTGAAAATGATGAGGCAGTATAGTAATATTTGTCCGATTTACAACATACAAATTATAATAAAAATATTATTATTTGAGGAGTAAATTGTATGGATACTACTAATTTAATTACATATTTAGCATGTATATGTTTTATATTTTTATTTGGAAGAATATTTATAGTTCCTGTAAAAAAAGTATTGAAACTAATATTTAATTCATTATTAGGAGGTCTAATAATATATATAATAAATTTAGTAGGAAGCAGTTTTGGATTTCATATAGGATTAAATTTATTTACAAGTATTTTAGTTCGGCTTGTTAGGAATACCAGGAGCAATACTTTTAGTAATTATAAAACTTATAATATAAAAAAAGGTAAAATGCTTGACAAAACAAAAAAAAGTGATATAATAATAACGTTACAAGAAGAAGCAAAGCTTCTCACCTTATCAATTAAGAAAAAGGTTGTTATATCTAAATATATAATATTAAAATTTATATATTAGTAAAGGTGATTGGCTTGTAACATAAGTCAATTTTTTTATTGTATAAATAAAAAACAAATTTTAGGAGGTGTTTTTTATAAAACAAGAATTACCAATAAATGAACAAATTAGAGCAAAAGAAGTTCAGTTAATAGGTGAAAACGGAGAAAAACTAGGAGTAATTCCATTTAACGAGGCTTTAGACAAAGCAATTGACAAAAATTTAGACTTAGTATTAGTTGCACCAAATGGAAATCCACCAGTTTGCAAAATAATGAACTATGGAAAGTACAAATTTGAACAAGCAAAAAAAGAAAAGGAATCAAAGAAAAAACAAAAAACTTTAGAACTTAAAGAAATAAGAGTAACTCCAAACATTGAAGAACACGACTTTGGTTTTAAATCTAAAAATGCAAAAAAATTTATAGAAGACGGAAACAAAGTAAAAATTACTGTTAGATTTAGGGGAAGAGAAGTAAACAATGTAAAAGCAGGAGAAGCTGTACTAAAAAAATTCATAGAAGCATTAGAAGAAGTTTGTGTAGTTGAAAAACAACCAAAACTTGAAGGCAGAAATATGTTTACAATACTAGCTAAAAAAGCAGAAAAATAATCTGCATTAAATATATAACAAAAAACGAAAGGAGAAAAAATTATGCCAAAATTAAAAACAAATAAAGCTGCTAAGAAAAGATATTCATTAACAGCAACAGGAAAAGTAAAAAGAACAAAATCAAACAGAAGACATTTATTAGCAAACAAAACAAAAAGACAAAAAAAATCAGGAAAGATGCAAAATGCATATGCATCAAAAACATGCGAAAATACAATAAAGAAATTATTACCATATGGTAACTAAAATGAAGAAAATAGAAATAAGGAAGGTGAAATTAAATGGCAAGAGTAAAAACAGCAAGAACAACAAGAGCAAGACATAAAAAAATATTAAAACAAGCAAAAGGTTATTATGGAGCAAAACACTATAGATTTAGAAATGCAAACCAAGCAGTTATGAAATCATTAGCTTATGCATATGTAGGAAGAAAAGATAAAAAAAGTAATTTCAGAAAATTATGGATAGCAAGAATAAACGCAGCAGCTAGAATGAATGGAACTACATACAGCAAAATGATAGCAGGACTAAAAAAAGCTAACGTAGCAATAAACAGAAAAATGTTAGCAGAAGTAGCAGTAAATGATCCAAAAGCATTTGCTCAAATAGCAGAAATAGCAAAAAAAGCATAACAATATGCTTTTTTTTATTGCTTTTTCATTTTTGGCTTAGAAATTAGAGAAGCTAAATATCCAAAAAATACAGCAGCAGCAATTCCGCCAGCAGCAGATTTTACGCCACCAGTAAAAGCCCCAATTAATCCATTAGATTGAACCCCTTCGATTGCACCTTTAGCTAAATTATACCCAAAGCCGGTAAGTGGAACAGTAGCACCAGCGCCAGCAAAATCAACAAGATATTGATATACTCCCAAACCACCTAAAACAGCTCCAAGAGTTACAAAAAGTACTAATATTCTAGCAGGAGTAAGTTTGGTTTTATCTATTAATATTTGACCAACAACACAAATAAGTCCTCCAACTACAAAACACCTTAAAAGCATTCCCCAATCAAAAACACTAGCCCAATTTATATCCATAAAATCAATCCCTTCAAAAATGATAATTATTAAATTTCTATACTTATTGCATGTGCAATACCTGGAATAGACTCACCTTGTTGAGAACTTGTAGAATTCATTAAAGCACCAGTAGCAATAAGTAAAAGTTTTTTAATCTTTTTTTCTTTTAATTGCTTAAAGAAATAACCAGAAAATACAGAACCACAACATCCACAGCCACTTCCGCCACTATGAGTGTCTTGAGTATTATTGTCAAAAATTAATACTCCACAATCATTATAATTTGGTTTAATATTGTATCCCTGAGATTTTGCAATATCAATAGCAATTTCTTTACCAATATGTCCTAAATCGCCACTTATTATTGCATCGTAATAACTTGGACTTCTTTGGGTATCTAAAAAATGAGTTATTAAAGTATCTGCAAATGCTGGAGCCATTGCGGCACCCATATTGTTTGCATCTTTTATTCCCATATCAACTATTTTTCCAGGAGTTATATGAGTTATATATGGACCAGAACCATTTTTAGTAAGAACAGCAGCCCCACTGCCTGTAACAGTCCACTGAGCAGAAGGTGGACGTTGATTACCCAGCTCTAAAGGAAATCTAAATTGCTTTTCTGCACTACAAAAATGACTAGAAGTAGCACATAAAACATTATTAGCAAATCCTTCAATACAAATAGCTCCTAAACTCATAGATTCAACAAATGTTGAACACGCACCAAATACACCAAAAAAAGGAACATTAGAATCTCGTAAAGCAAAACTAGAAGAAATACATTGATTTAATAAATCACCAGCAAAACAACAATCTAGTTGATCAGAAGGAACACCAGATTTAGAAATTGCAGTGTTAATAGTTTCTTTTATAATTTTACTTTCAGCTTTTTCCCAAGTTTTTTCACCCCAAAATTCGTCATCTAAACATTGGTCAAAATATTTAGCTAAAGGACCTTCAGCCTCTTTAGGACCAACAATAGAAGCACAATCTAAAATTGTAGGGGGAGTATCAAATTTTATAGTTTGTTTTCCTAATTTTTGCAAAATTATTACCTCCATTCGACATTTTTTAGCAAATTTAATGACACAAATAAAACTTATTTTAAATGCGTCAAGATTGTTATACTAAAGTTATTGATTGTGTGTTGAAAATTAGATATATAATGCCAACTAAAATAGAAGCAGATATACCAAAAACTAATACAGGACCAGCAACAGTAAACATTTTTCCGCCAACACCCATAATATAACCTTCAGATTTGTATTCCATAGCAGGTGCTACAATAGAATTTGCAAATCCAGTAATAGGAACTAAAGAACCAGCACCAGCAAATTTTCCAATTTTATTAAAAATATTTAAACCAGTTAAAAAAGCAGATATACCAATTAACAATATAGAAACAATAGTTCCAGAGGTTGTTACATCAAATCCACGTTGCTTACAAATATTTAATATTATTTGACCAATAGAACAAATTAATCCACCAACCCAAAAAGCATTAAAACAATTTTTTAAAATAGGTGAATTAGGAGACTTCTTATCAACATACTCTTGATAAGCCTGCTTTGTTTCTAAAGGATTACTCATAACCAATCACATCCCTTTCTAACCATTTTTTCTATTTAGATCTAAAATAAAGCCCAAATCTAAATCAACAAAGTACTCTGAAATTTTATCACCATCAATAGATGCTCTTTGCTCTAAAATTTTAACACTTGAAATATAGTCAATAGTTTTAGAAGCCTCTGCAATAGTTTTTACAATAGCATCTTTCCAAGAAACATTAGATGTTCCAGTAATAATTAAATGTTTTTCTATATCCATAAAAACAAAACCTCCAATAAAATAATTTATAAATATCATTTCCTTATTTAGAAATAATATACAAAATTACTAGAAAAAAACTAAAAAAAGATATATACTAATTTAAATAAAAATAAAAGGATGATGAAAAATGATAGATGAAACAAGACAAATAGCGTTAAAAACTTTATATAAAATAGAAAAAGAAAAAGCATATTCCAACATAGCTTTAAATGAAACATTAAATGAGAATAGAAAAAAATTAAACAATAAAGATATAGGACTAATATCAGAAATAGTATATGGAGTAACAACTTGGAAGCTAACACTAGACGAAATAATAAAAAAATATTCAAAAATAAAAGTAAAAAAAATATCCCCATGGATTATAAATATATTAAGAATGGGAATTTATCAAATAATATTTTTAGACAAAGTACCAAAATCTGCAGCTGTAAACGAAAGCGTTAATTTAGCCAAAAGATATGGACATAAAAGTAGCTCTAATTTTGTTAATGCAATTTTAAGAAAAGTAGAAAAAGAAGATCTAGAAGAACTAAATAATATAGAAAACAATATAGAAAGAATATCTAAAACAACATCTATGCCAGAATGGATAGTAGAAGAATTGCTAAAAGAAAAAACTGTAGAAGAAACAGAAAAAATTTGCCAAAACTATAATAAAAAGCCAAACTTAACAATAAGAATAAACAACTTAAAAATCTCTAAAGAAGAACTAGAAAAACAATTAGAAAAAGCAAATATAGAATTTGAAGAAGGAATATTAGAGGATTTTTTAGTATTAAAAAAAATAAAGAACATAGAAAATTTAGAACTATTCAAAAAAGGGTATTTTTCTATACAAGATGAAGCAGCAGGATTTACAACAATTGTATTAAATCCACAAAAAGGAGATTATGTACTAGACGCATGTAGTGCCCCTGGTGGAAAAACAACATACATGGCACAATGGATGCAAAACGAAGGTAAAATAGAAGCATGGGACATATATGACCACAGAATAAAATTAATAAAAGAAAATGCCAATAGACTAGGAATAAAAATAATACAAACAAATATAAATGATGCTACAATATATAAAGAAGAATATAAAGAAAAATTTGACAAAATATTATTAGATGTTCCATGCCTTGGAATAGGAGTAATGAAAAGAAAACCAGATATAAAATGGCAAAGAAAGCAAGAAGATATAAATGAAATTACAAAAATACAATACCAAATATTAGAGAAATGTTCAAAATATTTAAAAAAAGGAGGAGAACTTGTATATTCAACTTGTAGTATTTTTAAAGAAGAAAATGAAGAAATAATAAAAAAATTTATAAAAAATTATCCGGAATTTAAAATTGCAAATTACAATATAAAACAAAATAATTATTTTTATAAATACATAGAAGATGAAAAATACTTAAAAGTTTATCCAAATGAAAATACAGATGGATTTTTTATTTGCAAAATCATATTACAATAATATTACATTTACATTACATTTATATTAAATGTATTGACTTTTTTTTTATAAAATATAAAATTAAATAGTAGTCTATAGCAAAAAAAATAAAAATAGAAAAAATATACAAGAAAAATCAAGTATTGTTTTTAATTTTTTGCAAAACATAATAAAAGAAAATAAAAAAGGAGCAAAAAATGGCAAATTGTCTAGGTTTATATATACAAAATAATATAATTAAATATGCTAAAATATCAAAAGAACACGATAATTTAAAAGTAGAATCTTTTGGTGTTAAATTTTATGACAATTTAGATAAAGCTATAAAACAAGTTGTAAAAGAAACATACAGCTATAAATCATCAATTAGTGTTAATTTGGCTGAAGAAACATACAACTATTTCAACCTATTTGCATTAATGAATAAATCAGATTTAGCAAAAGCCATAAAAACAGAATTTGATTCATATTGTGCAGATAAAGGATATAACCCAAATGTTTTCGAAACCAGATATGCAATAGTACCTAATATTGATGAAAAAGAAAAAGTAAAAGTTATATATGTAAGCGATAACAAAAACGAATTAAATAAAACAACACAATTATTTTCTAATTATAAATTAACAAATGTATCTCCAATATCAATGTCAATACCAAATTTAGCAACATTTGATCCAAAAGAAAATGCATTAATTGTTAATATAGAAGATAAAACTACAATAACAAAAATATTAGAACAAAAAATATATGATGTTATAACGTTAGAAGAAGGAAGCGAAGACATATTAAGAAAAATAAATCTTGTAGAAAATTCTTATTCTAAATCTTATGATATATGCAAAAACATAACAATATACACATCAGAAGGAAAAGAATTACAAGAAGTAGAAACAAGTTATTTAGAATATGTAATGCCAACTTTATATTCTATAGTAGGTAGTGTTAGAAAAATAATAAATGAAAGCACAGCAACAATAAATAAAGTTTATATTACAGGAACAGCAGCGTTAATAAACAATGTAGATTTATACTTCCAAGAATATTTAACAGAAGTAAAATGCGAAATACTAAAACCAGAATTTGTAAGAAACACTGGTGAAATAAATATGAAAGACTATATAGAAGTAAACTCTGCTATTTCTTTAGCCTTAATGGGACTTAATGAAGGAATAGACGGAATGAACTTTAAAAATCTTTCATTTATTGAAAAATTACCAGACTGGTTAAAAATAGATACTAACCCAGAAAAAACAAAAAAAGAAAAGAAAAATTTAGGTGGATTATTAACATTTGACTTTAATCAAGCCTTAGACAAAACAGAAATAAATCTTTTACGTACAGTAATTGGGTTAATAATACTGTTTGCAGTATATGGCGGATTTTCAGCATTGTTAAATGACCAAATGAATAAAAAAGAAGATGAAGCAAAAAGTTTAATAGCAGATACTAATTCACAAATATCACTTGCAAACACAGACGACAATAAAATTAAATCAAAAACAAATGAATATACACAAATGATAAAAAACTTACAAGATTTAAACAATAAAATTAGTGAAGCTAATAAAACAAGAAATGCAATTCCAAATTTATTAGGACAAATAATGTTTGTTATACCAGAAAATGTTCAAATTACATCTATACAAAATACATCTGGTTCACATATAGAAATAAATGCACAATCAAATAAATATGAACAATTAGGATATTTAAAAGCAAAAATAAAAACAGATAATATTTTAACAAATGTAATTTCTACAACAGGACAAAAAGAAAATAGTGTAATTACAGTAAAAATAGAAGGAGACTTGCCATGAAAAAATTATTATTATTAGTCCTTATAGCTTTATTGTTAGCTTTAAATATATATGTAGTATTTAATGGATTGGGAATAGGAAGTATAAGCATTTTAGGAGTAAAAGGAATACAAGACAAAAATGATGAGTTAGACACAACAATAGAACAAGCAACAAAACTAGCAAGTACAGATTACCCAAAAGCATTAAGCAATATAGAAACAGATACAAAAAAATTACAAACAGAAAAGAAAAATTATGAAGACATGGTAACAATTAGTTCTAGCGATGATGTTGCAACAGCAAAACAATTAACAAAATACAACATTGAATTTTTATGGACAAAATTAGGAAATCATGCAACAAGCGAAGGCGTTACTATAAAAATAGATGTAACAAAAGGAACTAATACAACACAAGAAACATATAATTTAAATTTTACAGCAAATGGAAGTTATATAGGAATTTCAGATTTTATATCATCAGTTGAAAATGACTCACAATTAGGATTTAAAATTGAAGATTTTAAAATGGTTCCTAATACAGATACAACAGATTTACAAGCAACGTTTGTATGTAAAGATATAGCAATTATAGATATATCTAATACACAAGTAAACACAACAGTAACAAATAATACAAATACAACAAACACAAATACAAACACTAATACAGCAAATACAAATAGCAATACAAAAGCAACAAATACAAACTCAAACAGTACAAATACAAATAAAAACAATGTTGCAAATAATACACAAAAATAAATCATAAAGGAGTATAATATGGCTAAAACGATTATAAGAGAAATAATAATAACATTGCTTCTTTGTTTAGCTATAATCTTAATATTGTCAGTATTATTATATGGATATGTACCAACAAATAAGGTTATGCCAGAAAAAGTATCTTATACAACACCAGAAAACTTAAAAGAAGAATTAAACAAAAACGATGGGGTAAACGAAAGCGAAGTAATATTAACTTACGAAGTAGACCCAACAGACTTAGATAATTATAAAAGAATAAAAGATTACAAACCTGGAAAACCAAATCCATTTTCTTCTTATGAAAAGGAAGAAAATACAGCAGCAGCTAATACAACAAATAATGCTTCTGCTGGAACTAATAGTACAGCAGGTAATAATACAGCAAATTCTAATTCTGGAAATAAAGAAAACCAATCAAACACAGCTTATTTCCAAAATAAAGGATTAAAATAAATTTAGTTATTAACGTTATATTTATTAAAAAGATAAATATATCAAAAAATATAAAAATTCAAAAGAAAAGGAGGAAAAACACATGTTTAAACAAGAAAAAGGTGTTACATTAGTAGCATTAGTTATCACAATCATTGTTCTATTAATTTTAGCAGGTGTTTCAATTGCAATGCTTACAGGAGATAATGGTATATTAACAAAAGCATCTGATTCAAAAGAAACAAATGCCAAAGCTCAAATAACAGAAGATGTTTCATTAGCTATTTCTGAAATAATGGCAAATAAAATGGATCCTTCATATACTGGTCCTGACAATACAATTACAGCTGCTACTATTGCAAAATTAGCTAAAGCTAATGATGCTTCATTAACAATTGCAGCAGCATCAACTGTTGCAGATGTAGATGCTACAGGAAGTGTTGGAGCGAAACACAATTTAACTGCTAAATTGCATGGTATAGATTTCACAGTTTGCTATACAGAAAAAACTGCAACAACTCCAGCAGATATAGCTGTTACAAAAGATTAATAAAATATTTATTAAAGGCCATACGCACACTACGTGTGTATGGCTAAAACTATAATAATAGGGAGAAATAATGAACATATTTTTTTACATAATAATATTTATAATAGGAATCATGTTTGGAAGTTTTTATACATTAGCAGTGTATAGAATTCCAAAAGGTGAAGATATAACACATAAACATTCATACTGTCCTAATTGCAATCATAAATTAGGATTTTTAGACTTAATACCATTATTTAGTTATATTTTTTTAGGAGCAAAATGCAGATATTGTAAAAATAAAATAAGACCAAGATACTTTATTTTAGAATTTTTATCTGGTATTTGTTTTGTAATAATAGCATATTGCATGAATTTAAATATTTACAATTTAACAATAAACTTAATTGCAGAATTTTCTTTTTTAGTATTATACTTAACATTCTTATTCTTAATAGCAGGAATAGATAAAGAAAATATAACAATTAATAAATCTGTAACCGTATACGGAATTATAATTTCTATTATATATATAGCATATCTATGCATAGTAGAAAAAGCTAATATATATAGATATGTTATATATTTAATTTTTTATATAGCATTTTTATTTATAGACACAATTAATTTAAAAAAATATGCAAAAAGTAAATACATAAATTGGATTATGATAGTAATAATAATAATGGCTATATTCACAGGAGAATTTGCAACAATTAGCACAATTATACTTGCTATAGTTTCAATATTAATATACATACTAATAAACAAAATAAAAGAAAATAAAAACAAAGCTATAAAAAAAGACAAAAAAATAATAAACAATATAAGCGTAGGATTTTATTTAGTAGCCTCAAATGTAATAACATTATTATTTGTATTACTTTATAATAAATTAATCGGATAATTATGAAAGGGATTTTTATGAAAATAAAAGACGAAAAAGGTTTTACAGGAATTGATATTACAGTGGCAGTTATTATAATAATGCTATTTATGACTTTAATAGGAACAATATTTTACAATATAACAGCATCACATAGACAATTAGAAAGAAAAACAGAAGCAACATATATAGCAATTGATGTAATGGAAAAATTAAAAGCACAAAATTATGATGATTTAATAGTTGGTGAGTATAATAACAATACAATAGCTAAAATTTTGAAAGATGAAATTATTGAAGAAGGTTATTCATTAAAAGTAACAATAAAAAATTATAATACACCAGAAGAAAATAGCTACGATTTAGTAAAAATAATAACTGTAAAAGTAGAATACAAAGTAGGAAAAAATACTGAAAATGTAGAGCTTAAAACAACAGTAACAAGGGAGAATTAATATGAAATCTGAAAAAGGTATAACATTAATTTCAGTAACTATATATGTAATAGTAATGTTAATTACTGTTGCAGTAGTTTCAGTTGTAACATCATATTTTTATAATAATATACAACAATACACAGTAAAAACAGATTCAATTAATGAATACACAAAATTTAATAGTTACTTTACAGAAGAAATTAATACAAAAGGAAACAAAGTATTAGAATGCGCATCAATAAACGATAATACAAATAATGATGAACCAGAAGAAAGTTATGTAGTATTTTCTACTAATAACCAATATACTTATATACCAAGTAACAAAGCAATTTATCAAAATTATGTAAAAATAGCAAGTGGAGTAGAAGACTGTAAATTTGAGCATTTAATAGAAAATGGAAAAGATGCAGTAAAAGTAACATTAAAATTTGAAACTTTAAATAAAGAAATAACCTATGTAATAAAAAATTAGTAAAATTATGTAATTATAAATAAATAAACACAAAAATAAAAAAATATTGTATAATAAATTATGAATACAAAAGAAAGGTAGTGTAGCGATATGGATATTAGAAGAAGACAACCAATGGGAGTAGAATTAGTAAAAAGGGGAATTGTTTCAGAAGCTGATATTGAAAGAGCATTAGCATACCAAAGAGAACATCCAAACAGAAAAATAGGCGACATTTTATATATGCTAGATGTATGTGACCCTATAACATTAATAAATACAATAGGGGAAATGGTAGGCTCTAGAGGTATACTACTAAGAGAAAATATGATAAAAATAAAATTAACAGATTATATATCTTTAGATGTTGCAAAGCAATATAAAGCAGTACCTTTTGAAGTAAACTCTGGAAAAATAAAAGTATGCTTTGCAAATACTGTAAATAACAAAAACATGGATGCAGTAAGACTACTTCTTTTAAACAAAGGATTAGTAATGGAACAATATGTTACATTTGAAAGTGACATAGACAAGTACTTAAGATCACTAGAAGGTGTTGCAACAGATAGCATGGAAGTGCAAGAACAAGGAAACACAGTAACATCTATAGTAGATAGCATAATAAAAACAGGTATGGAAAAAAGAGCAAGTGATATTCATATAGAACCATTGCAAAACGAAGTAAGAATAAGATACAGAATAGATGGTGTATTAGTAACAGCAGCAAGAATATCAAAAGAAAAACAAACACAAATTATAGGAAGATTAAAAGCTATATCTAATATGCACCAAGAAAAACAAGAATCACAAGATGGTAGAATATTATTATATGACGACTATAATATTCGTGTATCTTCACAACCAAACGTATATGGAGAAAAATTCGTTTTAAGACTTTTAAAGAAAAATGCTAATATAAAAAATATTTTTGACTTAGGTTTTCCTGGAACAGAAGCAAGCCTAAGAAAAAGCATTCACAAAAAAAATAGTATAACAATTATTGCAGCACCAACAGGAGAAGGAAAAACAACAACATTATACAGTATTATAGACTATTTAAATAGACCAGAAATAAATATAACAACAATAGAAGACCCAGTAGAAATTCGTATAGCTGGATTAAACCAAATAGAAATAGACAATAAATCAACATTTTCAGGAGCACTAAGAACAGTACTAAGACAAGATCCAGACATTGTATTAGTTGGTGAAATACGTGACAGAGAAACTGCAGAAATTGCTATACAAGCTGGACAAACAGGACATTATGTTTTATCAACAATACACACAATAGATAGTATAGAAGTTATAAACAGATTAAGAAAAATAGGAGTTTCAGATTATGACATTGCAAGTACACTAGCAACCTCAATTTCACAAAGGTTAGTTAGAAGAATTTGCCCAGAATGTAAAAAAGAAAGACCATATACAGAAGACGAAAAAAGAAAAATACTACAATTATCAAATAAATATAATATGAATATAGAAAATATAGACCAATTAACAACATATGATGCTATAGGATGTAAACACTGTAATGATACAGGATATTATGACAGAATAGGAATCTTCGAAGTATTAGATTTAACAGATGAAATAAAAGAACTAATAGTAAATGGAGCATCAAGCATTGAAATTAGAAGAAAAGCATTAGAACAAGATTATAGACCATTAATTGTAGACGGAATAAACAAAGTATTAAAAGGATACACAACACTAGAAGAATTAAATAAAAAATTACTAATATTCTAATTAACTAAAGAGGAGGAAATAAATTATGAATATGGACAAAATATTAGATGAAGCAATAGCAAAAGATGCTTCTGACGTACACTTAATTTGTGACAATAAACCAATGCTTAGAATTATGAGAGAATTAAAGCCAATAGAAGAAATGGATGTATTAACACCAGACGATATGAATGAAATGTATGACTATTTAGTTATGGGAAACTTAGACAAAGATGACGTTTTTAACAAAACAAGAAAGTTAGACACATCTTATGAATACAAAGGAATACGTTTAAGAGTAAATATTTCATTATCAGACAATGTACCTTTATGTACATTAAGACTTATAAAAAACGAATTACCTTCATACGAGTCTTTAGGAGTACCAGATATAGTTAGAAGAATGACATATCAACCACAAGGACTAATGTTAGTAACAGGAAAAACAAACTCTGGAAAAAGTACAACATTAAATGCATTAATAAACGAAATAAACGAATCACAAAATAAAAAAATACTAACACTAGAAAACCCAGTAGAATACAAGCATCATTCAAAAAAATCTTTAATTGTACAAAAAGAAATTGGTAGAGGAAGAGACAGTTTAACATTTAGCGATGGTGTAAAAAATTCCTTAAGAGAAGATTGCGATATATTAGTAATAGGAGAGATTCGTGACAAAGAAACAATGGAAGCTGCAATAGAAATGGCAGAATCTGGACATTTAGTAATAGGAACATTACACACAAAATCTTGTGCAGAAACAATAGACAGAATGATTAACTTCTATGAGGTTAGAGATCAAGCAAGTATAAAATACCTATTATCATCATTATTAAAACTAGTAGTATCACAAAGACTATTAAAAGGTGTAGACGGAAAATTAGTTTTAGTACCTGAAGTAATGGTAGTAGACAATATTGTAGCTGGTATTATTAGAAAAGAAAAAATAAGTGTTTCTGAAATAGAAGATGCAATACAAAGTAACCTAGAAAAAGGAAGTATAGGATTAATAAATTCTATTGCAGAACTTTTTGTAGAAAACAGAATAACATTAGAACAAGCTAAAGCTCAAATAGAAGAAAAGAATATTGAAACATTAAATAGAACAATAATGCAATTAAAAATAAAGAAAAATGTTAATTAGGAGGTAAATAATGCCTACGTATATGTATAAAGCTGTAACCGACAAAGGGCAGATTATAAGGAATAGAGTAGAAGCAGCAAGTAAGCAAACAGTAGTAAGGCTATTAAAAGAAAACGATTTAATGCCAATAACTGTAGAACAATTATCATATAGTGCAAAAAGACAAAAAGTAAAGAAAAGAAATATAACAGACATTCAAGAAATTATGAAAAACGTTAACACTACACAGATTAACACAAAAAGAGACACAATTTCTACAAAAGAAAAGATTAATACTTACTTTGCAAAAAATGAAAAAATTACAGACAGAGATTTAGTTATATTTACACAAAACTTTTATTTACTAAAAAAAGCAAACTTTAACAATATACATGCATTGTCAACTATAATAAAAGGAACCGAAAACCTATCATTTAGAGGTGTATTAGAGGACATTTTAGCAGGAGTTGAAAATGGTGAATACATGTATACAACAATGGAATACTATTCTAATATTTTCCCATATATATATATAAATATGGTAAAAGTTGGAGAGTTGTCAGGATCGCTTACAAATTCATTAGACCAAGCGGTTAAATACTTAGACGAAACAGCAGCACTTAATAAAAAATTAAAAAGTATTTTAATTCCAAACATTGTTCAGTTTGTATTGTTATTTGTACTATTAATTGTAGGGTCACTTGTTGCAATTCCTGCAATTCAAAATGTATTTGACGAATTAGGAACACAAGATACACTGCCACCAGTAACATTAGCATTTTCTAATTTTTTAAATATGGTAATGGCACATTGGTATATACCAACAATGATGTTATTAGCAATAATTGCAATTATAGTATTTTATGTACAAACCCCAAGGGGAAAATACAATTTTCATTATTTTAAATACAAAATGCCTATATTTGGAAAGTTAATATATTCATTAGACTTTTCAAGGTTAATGAAAGCAATGTTGTTAAATTTAAAAAATGGAATGAGAATACAAGATGCATTAGAAGTAAGTAAAAATGTTGTAAGAAATTACGTAATGTTATCAGTAATAGAAACTTCAATAAACAATATATTAATAGGTGCATCGTGGATAGAACCATTTGAAAAATCAGGGTTAGCAAGTCCAATGATGATAGAAATGTTAAAAATAGGTATGCAAACAGACTTAGTAGAAATGATGGAAAAACTAGTAGAATACATTGATATGGATATAGACAATACAATGGTAAAAATTACAAAAGCCCTACCACAAATTATGTATGTAATAGTAGGAATTGTATTAATATTCGTTGTAATTGTAGTATTGGTACCATGTATACAAGTTTATATGGGAAATTTCTTATTCTCTGCATATGGAGTATAATTTTTAAAATGTCGCATTTAGGATGTTTCCTTATGCGGCATTTTGCAAGTAATAGGAGGAAATATAATGAACATTGGAATTGATTTAGGAGGAAGCCATATTGCAATTGGAGTTGTAGACAACAATGGTATTATAATAGAACAAATTCAAAGAAGAATATTAGAAGAAGAAAAGAAAAATATTATAGAATTTATACAAAAATATATTGTAGAAAATACAAAAAAATTAAAAGAGAAATATAATATTAATTCCATAGGAATTGCAATTCCTGGAACATTAAATAAAGAAGAAATAATAAAGTCAGTTAATTTAGGAATAGAAAATTATAATATTGTTAAAGCACTACAAAAATATATAAAACTACCAATAAAAATAAAAAATGATGCTAAATGTGCAGCATTGGCAGAAAAACAATATGGAATTCTAAAAAAATATAATAATTCTATATTTTTAACTTTAGGAACTGGAATTGGAGGGGCTGCAATAGTAAACAACAATTTATTTGAAACAGGACCACTACCAGGGTGTGAGTTTGGACATATGATAATAGAAAAAAACGGTTTAGAATGCAAATGTGGTCAAAAAGGATGCTTTGAGCGCTATGCATCAATGAAAGCTTTAAAAAATAAATTAAGAAATGAACTAGGACTAGAGCAAACAACAAGAGGACAAGAACTTTTAGATATGATAAGAAATAATAAAATAGAAAATAAAAATTATAATAAAATAGAAAAAGTTGTAAATGAATACATAGAAAATTTAAGCATAGGAATAGCTAATTTAGTTAATATTTTTGAACCAGAAGCAATTGGCATAGGAGGAAGTTTTGTATATTTTGAAGATGTATTGTTAGAAAGATTAAAAAACAATATTATAAAAAAAGATATGTTATTTAATAGTAGAAGTAAAATTATAATAGAAACAGCAATACTAGGAAATGATGCTGGAATTATAGGAGCTACACTAATATAAAGTTTGATTTTTTATTAAATATGTGCTATAATCAAACATACTCTTATAAAAGAAAGGAAAAGAATTTTTATGGGAAATAGAGAAGAATTTTTAAAAAATTATAAAATTAATAGTGAAGATTTTAATAAGGAAATAATTGAACTAGGAGATATAGAAATATTAAACGAAATAAAAGAACAAAAAGAATACAGATACAAATTTATAACAAGAAAAGGAACTACAATAATAGCAAAGGAAAATGTAAGTCATGCTAAAGTAGCTATAGAAAACCTAGAGTTTGAAGGAAAAGAAGAAGAGGGAAACGAAAAAATCTTTGAAGCAATAATAAAAGGAAATGTAGCAATAATAGACTTATGTAGTGAAAATAGTAAATATTTAGTAATGTGTTATAGAGAAAATTGCCTAAATGATTACCAAAAAAATACAATTAACAAATTATCTGAGTTAAATTATCAAATTGAAGAAGAAATATGTAAAGAGGAAAATTTAAAAGAAAAACTAGGAGTGTCAGAATTACCACCAGTTGTTGATGGAAATGTTGTAGACATTTCAGCAATAAAAGAAGAAGAACAAAAAATATGTTAAAAAACATTTTGGTAAAATATTGAATATAATAAAATTTATATATAAAATATAAACGTGAATTTTATAGAAAACAAAAGAATAAGGAGGATGAAATGCAAATGAAAATAGCCAAAACAAGTAAAGGTATTACGCTAATTGCGTTAGTAATAACAATAGTAGTATTATTAATACTAGCAGGAGTAAGTATAGCAACATTAACAGGAGAAAATGGAATGATAGCAAAAGCAAATCAGGCAAAAGAAGCAAGCAAAAAGGCAGAATTAAGAGAAAGAATACAATTAGCAGTAATAGCATCAAGAGCAAATATAACAGGAGAAATAGATAAAGAAGTTTTGCATGATGAATTAGCTAAGATAGAAGGAATAAGAGATTTACCAGACAAAGACGCTAATTTTCCATGGGAAGTAACAGCAGGAGGATACACAATTAAAATAACAGAAGATGGAGATGTAAATATACAAGGAGATGCAACAGAGCCAACAACACCAAGTGAGATAGCATTAACAGGAATAACAATAAACCCAGAAAGTGCTGAATTAGAAATAGGAGGAACAATACAAATAGAAGTAACAAAAGAACCAAGTAATACAACAGAAAAAGTAATATATGAATCAAATGCAGAAAATGTAGCAGCAGTAGATGAAAGTGGAAAAGTAACAGCAAAGGCAGAAGGAGAAGCGACAATAACAGTAAAAGGAGAAAAAACAACAAGTGTAAGTAAAACATTTACAGTAACAGTAATAAAACCTGGAGCACCAGATTCTACAGGATTATTTACAAAAACAAGTACAATAAATGGTGGAGAAGCAAGTGCTAATAACCCAACAATACCAGCAGGATTTAAACCAGTGAATGTAACAAAAGAACAAAGTGCGACACCAGCTGATTGGGGAGATGGAACAAATGCACCATCAGAGCAAAGTGTAAAAAATGGATTAGTAATAACAGATGGAACAAATGAATTTGTATGGATACCAGTAAAGAATATAGGTGAAATGGCAAAAGAAATAGATGGAACCAAAAAATACAGAGGAGTTTTATATAATTTTAATAGTGATAAGAAACAAAATAGTGAAATTGCTTGGTCGACAGATTCAACAAGTAATAGAGAGCCGGCTAATTTAGATAAGAAATATGATAATGCTGATAATATTACAGGTTGGACAAGCACACTATACCAAGAAGAATATGACAAAATGGTAAAGCAAGTAGAAAAATATCATGGATTTTATGTAGGAAGATATGAAATGAGTTTAAATAGTATGGGAGAAGCACAATCAAAAGGAGGAGAGACATCTGCTAATGCCTCAGAAAGTACAAATAAATATTGGTATGGATTATATACAAAGGCCAAGACATATGCACCAGATACGCAAGAAAATACAAAAAGTGTAGTATCAAGTATGATATGGGGAAGTCAGTATGATGCAATGATGAGATGGATGCAGGCTAATGGAGTAGATGTAACTGAAAAACCAACAGATACGCCATCAGCTACATTGCAAAATGCTGAAAGAAACGAAGGAAGTACAACAGGAGGAGAAGGCAATAAAGATGTAATAAATAATGTATATGACATATTAGGAAATAGATGGGAATGGAGCCAAGAGGCCGTCCGCACTTACTATCGAGTTCTGAGAGGAGGCGGTTACCGCGGTGTCGTTTCGCCAAGCAATCGCGGCGTCGACCGTCCTTCCAATGACTATGCTGACAGTGGCAGTAGGTTCACACTTTATATAAAGTAGAACTGAACTCTAAAGCCGTGAATTTTAAATTTAAACAACAGTAAAAAAATATAGAAAAATTAAATAAAGAGAAAACAAAATAAAAGTATAGAAAAAGTGGAAAATAAAATTCCACAATTTCTGTACTTTTTTATGTCAAAGTTATTGCATAATTATGTTAAGCTTGTTCTTTTAAAGAAAAAAATAGAAAAACACTTGATTTTAAATACTTTTTTTGTTATAATAATTAGCGTATTAAACACATAAGGCGAGCTAAATTAGGTAGTGCCTATAAAATAGGTCCTAAAAGCGATGAACTTTGTGGAAGTAAAAACAAAGAGGAGGAATTAAAAATGGCAGTAGTTGCAATGAAACAATTACTAGAAGCAGGTGTTCATTTTGGACATCAAACAAGAAGATGGGATCCTAAAATGGCTGAATATATTTTTCAAGCTAGAAATGGTATCCATATAATCGACTTACAAAAAACATCAAAAAAATTAGATGAAGCATATGAATTCATCAAAGGACAAGTAGAAGAAGGAAAAACAGTTCTATTTGTTGGAACAAAAAAACAAGCACAAGAATGCATGAAAGAAGCAGCAATTAAGTGCGGAATGTACTATGTTGATCAAAGATGGTTAGGTGGAATGCTAACAAACTTTGGTACAATTCAAGGAAGAATAAAAAGATTAAAAGATTTAGAAGCAATGGAACAAGATGGTACATTTGAAGTTTTACCAAAAAAAGAAGTAATCTTATTAAAGAAAGAAATGGAAAAATTAGAAAAAAATCTTGGTGGAATCAAAGATATGGATAAATTACCAGGAGTTATATTCTTAGTTGATCCTAAAAAAGAAAGAATAGCAATATTAGAAGCTAAAAAATTAAATATACCAGTTGTTGGTTTAGTAGACACAAACTGCAATCCAGAAGAATTAGATTACCCAATTCCTGGAAACGACGATGCAATAAGAGCTGTTAAATTAATAGCAGATGTTATGGCAAATGCAGTAATTGAAGGAAAACAAGGTGAAAGCTTTGAACCAGAAATGGAACAAACAGCAGAAACAGAAGAACCTACAACAATAGAAGAAGTTGTTGAAAACAACGAACAATAATAAAAATAAAAGAGTAGAGCTCTTCTGCTCTACTTTTATTTATTGTATAAATAATTAAGGAGGAATAAAGAATGATTACAGCTGCTTTAGTTAAAGAATTAAGAGAAAAAACAGGTGCAGGAATGATGGACTGCAAAAAAGTATTAACAGAAACAGACGGAGATTTAGAAAAAGCAACAGAATTATTAAGAGAAAGAGGAATTGCAAAAGCTGCAAAAAAATCAGGAAGAGTTGCAGCAGAAGGAATTGTAGAAGCATATATTTCAGAAGATGGAAAATGTGGAGCTATTGTAGAAGTTAACTCAGAAACAGACTTTGTTGCAAAAAATGAAGAATTTAAAAACTTTGTTATGAGCGTTGCAAAACAAGTTGTTGAAAAAAATCCAGCAGACGTAGAAGAATTATTAGCACAAGAATCAATAGAAGAAGCAGGAAAAACAGTACAAGAAGTACTAGTTAGCAAAATTGCAACTATAGGAGAAAATTTAACAATAAGAAGATTTGCAAGATTTGAATCTGAAGGACTAGTTGAAAAATACATTCATGGTGATGGAAAAATAGCTGTATTAGTAAACATGAAAAAAGGAACAAAAGAAATAGCAAAAGACATTTGTATGCAAATAGCAGCAGCTAGACCAGAATTTTTAAACGAAGAATCAGTTCCAGCAGAAAGAGTTGAAAAAGAAAAAGAAATATTAAAAGTTCAAACAATAAATGAAGGAAAACCAGAAGCTATTGCAGAAAAAATAGTAGAAGGAAGAATTGGAAAATTCTTTAGTGAAATTTGTTTAGTAGACCAACAATTTGTTAAAGATCCAAACATGAAAGTATCTCAATTATTAAAAGAAAAAGATGCAGAAGTAGTAGAATTTGCAAGATTTGAAAAAGGTGAAGGAATAGAGAAAAAAGAAGAAAATTTTGCAGAAGAAGTTATGAAACAATTACAATAAAAAATATTATAAACACAAATAAAATGTACTTAACCTATAAAATTTTAATTTTGGTTAGGTACATTTTTTGTATCTTATCTTTCATAAATATTATTAGAATTATTTTCAAAAATTAAATTTTTACCATCCTCAATAAAAATGTTTCCAGAGTATAAATCAATATGCTTTTTAACCCTAACTAATTTGTTTCCTTTTTTAACTTTTAAATGTTTAGGAAACTTATCTTGATTAGCTAGAAAAGTTGTATGTGACAATATAGGATATTTATAATTATTATTTTCTACAGTGCTTTGTTTTCTAAGAAAATCTTTATGCCTTTTTTCTAAAGGCAATACAACATGTGTTGGTAAAAACTGATAATTGTTATAAAAATCATATTTCCCATCATAAATTGGAATTGTACAAATTTGTTTGGTATTTATTAAAGCATCTAGCAATAAATCTCTTTTAACGTGAACTCTTACAGGTCTATTCAAACCACCACAATCAATACCTATTAAAATATATTTGTTGTTAGTTTGGATTGAATTTTTGTTATTTTTATTATTATCGTTATCGTCTATATAACCCCAATTTCTTATTTTTTTATTATCAATTAAATTCATAATAGTACCGTGTGATTAAATTAGATTTTATTGCATATATATTTCTTGAAGCAAAAAGACGATTTATGCATTGGTCCAAATCTTCATTTAAATTATTATTCATATTTGGAAACATTTTTTTAAAATATGATTTGTAATTTTCTTTTATAGAAGGATTTATATTTGATTTAACAGACTTTGAAGCATATATTTGTTTAGAAATATTTTCCAAAATTTTATATTTATAAAACAAATTAGAAATAGTCTTATTAGAAATTTTTAAACTATCTGATGATAATTTATTATATAAATCTAGTTGTTGAAATGCAAAATAACCAAAATTAATATTAGCTAATTCCTTAGCATATTTATTTTGCCAAAAAATATTTAATACAGACAAATTTTCTAAAGACATTTTGGATAAATATTCTTCTGAAAAAAAGTTATGTACTCCAATATCATTAGGATTTTCGGCAGTTGGTTCTAAATTATAACCTAAATCATCTAACCATAAAGAACCTAATTGATTGTTATACTGGCTAGTAAGTTTTTCTAGTATATTATAGTCGTCAAAAAAATCTTTGGCATTTCTTAAGATTTTAATATTATCTTTTTTCTGTAGACTAGCTAATCTAGGTTTTATTGTAGTTAAAAGCTTTTTTAGAACCTCATATTCTTCATCACCAGATAAAGTTTTATTGTGTTTTTGTAAATTTTCTCTTATTAATGATAATAAACTTTTTATAAGAATTTTTGAGGACTTCTCAATGTCATAAGTATATATTGCGTTTTTATCTTCTACAATTTTTTTTCTCATTAATTTTTTATATTTAGTTTTTAAAATATCTTCATTTTTTAATAAGTAATCAGTAACAATAGCTTGAACGTTAGTGCCTGCTAGTTCCTGAATTATAAAGTAATATTCATTAGCATTATTTACAAATTCATTCTCTAAATTAATTAGCAATTGCTCTTTAGAAAGGGTAGGATTTTTTGTAATATAATCTTTAACGTAATCTACAACACTGTAAATGTTTTGTTTTAATCTTTGAATATCTAATTCGTCTAAATTGGGTCTTTTAAATTCTACAATCATTTCTTTCCACCTTATAAAATAATATACTATTAAATTATACCACATTATGTAAAGAAAACCAAGCAAATACCAAGAAAATTTTAAAATTATAGCAAAAATTAATAAAAAAATTAAAGCTTATACTATCATTTTTTTTTTATTTATGATAGAATGGCAAAAGTAAAATATATATTAAGGGAGTGAATATATTGGAGAACATAAAATATAAAAGAGTTCTTTTAAAATTAAGCGGAGAAGCATTAGCAGGAAGTAAAAAAAATGGAGTAGATGCAGAAACAATAGGAAAAATTTGCGATAAAATTAAAGAAATAGTAAATTTAGGTGTAAAAGTAGCAATAGTAGTTGGAGGAGGCAACTTCTGGAGAGGAAGAAATGGACACCAAATGGAAAGAACAACAGCAGACTATATGGGAGTATTAGCAACAGCAATGAATGGATTAGCACTACAAGATGCACTAGAAGCTAGAGGAGTATACTCAAGAGTTCAAACCTCAATAGAAATGAGGGAAATTGCAGAACCATTTATACAAAGAAAAGCAATGAAACATTTAGATAGAGGTAGAGTTGTAATATTTGCTGGAGGAACAGGACACCCATTCTTTTCAACAGACACAGCAGCAGCATTAAGAGCAGCAGAAATAAAAGCAGATGTAATTTTATTAGGAAAAACAATAGACGGAGTATATTCTGCAGACCCTAAAATAGATAAAACAGCCGAAAAATTTGAAGAAATATCATATATAGACGTATTAAATAAAGACTTAAAAGTTATGGATTCAACAGCAACAGCAATGTGTAGAGACAATAATATACCACTTTTAGTTTTTGCAATTGAAGACCCAGAAAATATAGTAAGAGCAGTAAAAGGCGAGCATATTGGAACAATTGTTAAATAAAATATAGGGAGGATATAAAAATGGATTATAAAAATATAGAAGAAAGAATGGAAAAAACAATTAGTGTTTATTCAGAAAAATTATCAGAAGTAAGAGCAGGAAGAGCAAATCCTGCAATATTAAACAAAGTAAAAATTGACTATTATGGAACACCAACACCAATAAATCAAGTAGCTGGAGTTTCTGTTCCAGAAGCTAGAATGATAGTTATTCAACCTTGGGATATAAGCATATTAAAAGAAATAGAAAAAGCAATACTTTCATCTGATATAGGTATAAATCCAAATAATGATGGAAAGGTAATAAGATTAGCATTTCCAGAATTAACAGAAGAAAGAAGAAAAGAATTAGTAAAAGATATTAGAAAAATGGCAGAAGAAGCTAAAGTAGCTGTTAGAGCAGTAAGAAGAGACGGAATTGACGAATTTAAAGCAAAACAAAAGAACAGTGAAATAACAGAAGATGAATTAAAAATAGCAGAAAATGATATACAAAAAATAACTGATAAAAAAATAGAAGAAATAGACACAATATTAGAGAAAAAAGAAAAAGAAGTAATGTCTGTTTAAAGAAGGGGTTTGCATGGAATTTAAAGAAGAATTATCTAAATACCAACAAGTTATAAATTTAGAATTAGAAAAATATATAAAAAAAGAAGACTGTCCCGAAAGTATTTTAAATAGTTCGGTTGAATATAGTTTATTAGCTGGCGGAAAACGCCTAAGACCAATTTTAGTTATGGCAACATATAAAATTTTTAGAGATAATTATGAAAAATGTTTACCATATGCAGTTGCAATTGAGATGGTACACAATTTTTCATTAATACATGATGATTTGCCAGGAATTGATAATGACGACTTTAGACATGGAAAGCCAACAAATCATAAAAAATTTAATGAAGCAACAGCAATACTTGCTGGTGATAGTTTGTTAAATAATGCATATATTTTAATAAGCAAAGATTTAAAAAAATCTAACAAAGAAGAATTAGAAAATAAAATAAAAGTATTTAATGAATTTGGATTGGCTGTTGATAGAATGATTGCAGGGGAATATGTAGACACAGAATACGAAGGAAAACAAATATCAAAGGAATATTTAGAATATATACACAAAAATAAAACAGGTGCATTGTTAAAATTATGTGTACGCATGGGAGCAATGTTGGCAAACGCTCCAGAAGAAGACATAGAAAAAGTTTCATGTTATGCAGAAAAAATAGGATTAGCATTTCAAATTAAAGATGACATATTGTCAGAAGAAGGAAATGAAGAGATTCTAGGCAAACCAGTAGGAAATGACAAAGAAATGGGAAAATGCACATATGTTTCTAAATATGGCTTGGAAGGTGCAAAAGAAATATTAAATAGTATAACAAAAGATGCAATGGAATGTATTAATGACTATAAAGATAAAGCAAACTTTTTAAAAGAACTTGCTTTATATATAGCAAATAGAAACAAATAGGGAGTTTTAAATATGGAATTCAACAAAGAAAGTTTACCAGAACATATAGCAATTATAATGGATGGAAATAGAAGATGGGCAAAAGCAAAAGGAAAGTCGGCAAGTTTTGGACATAAAGAAGGTGCAAAAACTTTAGAAAAAATAGTAAGATATGCAAATAAAATAAATTTAAAATATATAACTGTATATGCTTTTTCAACAGAAAACTGGAAAAGAGCAGAAGAGGAAGTAAAAGCATTAATGTTATTGCTTCAAAATTATTTAGATGATTATGCCAAAAGAGCAGATACAGAAAATATAAGGGTAAAAGTTATTGGAGATATAACAGCTTTGTCTGAAGGTATGCAAAAAAGCATTAACAAATGTATGGAAAGAACTAAAAACAATACAGGTGTAACCTTTTGTATTGCTTTAAATTATGGTGGAAGAGACGAGTTAGTAAAAGCAATAAAATCTATAGCAATAGATGTTAAAAATAATAGTTTAGATATAGAAAATATAGACGAAAATGCAATATCTAATAAATTATATACTAAAAATATGCCAGATCCAGATTTAATAATTAGAACAAGTGGAGAAATGAGATTAAGTAACTTCTTAACTTGGCAATCGGTATATTCAGAATTATTATTTGTAAATAAAAACTGGCCAGATTTTAACGAAAACGATTTAGACGAGGCAATAATAGAATTTCAAAAAAGAACTAGAAAGTTTGGAGCAAATTAATTAAGAAAGGAAAAAAGTATGGATATAAAAAGGATTACATCAGCATTGTTAGGATTTCCATTAGTGTTATTAATTTTATTAATAGGAAATAAATATATAGTAGATATTTCACTGTCAATAATAGCTGTTTTAGCAATGGACGAATATTTTAACGCAGTATCTAAAGTATCAAAACCAGTAAAATGGCTAGGATATATTAGTTGTTTAAGTATATGTTTAATACACGTGGTTCCAGTTCAATATTTATCTACTGCTGTAACACTATCAATACCAGTAATATTATTAATATTATTTGCACAAGTAATTGCAACAGAAATGAAAACTAGTTTTAAAGATATAGCATACACATTTTTAGGAATTTGCTATGTAGTATTTTTTATGATGTATGTTGCATTAATAGATGGAATGAATAATGGAAAAATATTAATATGGTATGCTATAATTGCAGCATGGGGAACAGACATATTTGCTTATTTTGTTGGAAAGGCAATAGGAAAGCATAAATTTAGTAAAATAAGTCCTAAAAAATCAATAGAAGGATGTATTGGAGGAACAATAGGAGCAATAGTATTAATGGTAATATACACATGGATTGTAAATTCATTTTTTGGTATGCAATATTCATATGTATATATAGCAGGAATAGGATTGGTATTAAGTCTTATTGGTCAAATTGGAGATTTTGCTGCATCTTCAATAAAAAGATATGTTGATATAAAAGACTTTAGCAATTTAATACCAGGACATGGTGGCATGCTAGATAGAATAGATAGTTTAATATTTTTAGCACCATTTGCTTATGCATTATTTTCAATAATGTAAATATAAAATTTGGAGGATATATTTTGATTTCTTTTTTAATATCAGCAATAAAAATAATATTCTTATTAGGATTTTTAATTTTTATACATGAAAGCGGACATTTTATAGTTGCAAAACTATGCAAAGTTCGTGTAAATGAATTTGCAATAGGATTTGGTCCAACAGTTTGGAAAAAGCAAGGCAAAGAAACTAAATATGCATTGCGACTAATTCCTCTTGGAGGATTTATAAGTATGGAGGGGGAAGAGCAGGCATCTGATAAAGAGGGCTCTTTTTCTAAAGCTAGTATTCCAAAAAGAGTAGCAATAGTTGCAGCAGGAGCACTTGTAAATATAATATTTGGATTAGCTGTATATTTTATATTAATTGCTTCATCTGGGGTATATGTTTCAAATGAAGTTGACTCAACAATAAATGGATATGTTGCAGAAGAACTAGGAATATGTTCAGGTGATAAAATAGTAGAAATCGACAATAAAAAAATAAAAAATAAAAAAGATATTGAAAATGTATTAAAAAATAATAATGGAAAAATAATAAATGTAAAGGTAAAAAGAAATGACAATTTATTAGAATATAATACAAAATTAACAGAAGTAAAAAGCAAATCAACAGGTATATCATCTTATTATTTCGGTATAAATTTCAAAAAAGCAGAGGACACATTTATAAACAGGATAGAAAATGGTTATATTCAAACAAAAGAATTTTCTATTTCAATACTAGATAATTTAAAACAATTATTCACAGGAAAAGTTGGAGTAGAACAAATGACAGGTCCTGTTGGTATTTCTGAAGCTGTTTCTAAAACAAATAATATGTTTGAATTTATATATATGCTTGCACTAATATCTTTGTCATTAGGCGTAACTAATTTATTGCCAATTCCAGCATTAGATGGAGGAAAAATTGTTTTGCTTGCAATAGAAGCTATTAGAAGAAAACCTTTAAGTAGCAAATTAGAAATAAACATTCAACTTATAGGATTTTCAATATTAATTGCTTTATCATTATATGTTACCTATAACGATATATTAAGAATATTTTAATACATTTTAAAAATTAGAAAAATTGTATAAATACAAAGGAGAAAAAAATATGAAAGAAAACAAAGTTACAAAAATAAGTTTATCAACATTCTTTTTGATATTAGCAATAATTATAATTGCAATAATGGCTATTTTTATGTATAAATTTTATAATGAAAAAATGGAAGCAAATAAAAAATCGGATGAATTACAAACACAAGTAAGTAATTTAAATGGAACTGTAAATAATTTACAAGGAAAACTAGATACAATATCTAATACCATAAACTCTAACAACTCTAATATAACCAACAATGATGATAAAGCTAATGAAAATAAATCTTCTTCAACTGAACTTTCAGCAGAAAATACAATAAAAGATTTATTTTTAGCAAAGCTAAAAGTTTTAGACAATAACAATTCAGAGAAATTATTAGATTTTAAAGTTGATAAAGTTGAAATTTTAAATAATAACAAAGATCAAACATTTACGAATTTAGGTTATAAAGAAAATGACATATTAGCATATATTACATATTCTGTAAAACCAGAAGATGTAAATAATTCAATTTGGATAGCTGGAAACGGAAAAATACAAGGAGATTGGATAATTAATAAAGTTTCATGCGAATGTTTAAGAAATGGCAAACTTGTTGATAATGAGGCTTTAAATACTGGATGGTAATTATTAAATTAGTATTAAAGACCAACAGCAACAACATGGATTATGATAAAACAAGGGGACTATATTTATGGTTTGCGGAAAAAGATCCAAAGAAAGGTGCTAATGAATTATATCCATTAGATGATTTCTCTGTAAGAAAAACAGAAAACACCCAAAAGGGATATTTAAATGGTATATATGGGGCAATTCCTTTTGTAGTAACAGGTGATACCATTGCAAAGGTGTTCATTACCATGAGCTCAGGCATGGTGAAATATTCCTATGCCAGCTACAGATGTTGAACCTAAAGAATTATCATGCCCTGAAAGATGGGGGATGATAATGGTATATTCTGCAACAAGTACAAGAATCTTATGACATCTATGTACATGGTTAAAAGAAATGGCAAGTTCTGGGCGGATATAGCCAAGTATCGCACATGCGACATTTAATTAAAGCCGAAAAAAGAAAACTCACTCTTATGAGTGAGTTTTCTTTTTTATAAAAATTAGTTGGAAATATTTTTAGAAGATGATATATTACACTATTCAAAGTTTATAAAATTTGCAAAATGCAAGAAAGTGTGGTATTATTAACATAATGGCAATAGCCATTGTTGAAGCCGTTATAAAATTATAACTTAAGGAGGTATAAACTATGAAACGGTATGAAAAGTTTGTGTTTGAGGCAGAAAAGGGTATAACCTTTGAAGTCTCAGAGGGAACAAGTGGAGAGTTAATTATCAGAGCTCTGAACATTGCTACAGCCAATGTCTGCTCTACAAACTATGTAAATCCTCCAATTCCAGAAGGATATAAGCATGTCTGTGGAGAATGGAACAATGGATTTGTAATTGAAAGATGTTCTGATGGAAGCCAGTTTGTATGGATTCCTGTTGGAAGTCTCGACTCTAATGGAACACTTGATGGAGAACATTTTTCGGAGAAATTCGGCAGACGAAATTACATGAACAAAGAATTTTCGGATGATGAATTCAATGAAGCTTTAAATGGTGAACTGCTTGAACAACTTGAAAGTGTCAAAAAATATGGGGGATTTTATATTTCTCGTTATAACATTTCCAAGAGTTCAGCAGGAAAACCACAGTCGGTAAAAGGCGTTATGCCGTGGGTAAACATCAAGTTTGATGATGCCAAGAAGGTTGCATCCACTATCGAAGATAATGAAGCAGTTAAGAGTCAGCTGACTTTTGATGCAGAATATGATTCGGTATTGGAATGGTTTATCAAAACGGAAGTTAAAACTCTTGCTGAGATTGTAGAGGACTCTACTGAATGGGGCAACCATTGGAATACAGAGAATTCTCCGAAGAAAGTAGTTGAAACAGGAAGCAGAGAAGAATGGTGTGCTAATAACATCTACGACTTTGCAGGTAATGTAGATGAATGGACACAAGAACAGAACGAAAGTTCACGTTGTGTTATCCGTGGTGGCAATTACCGCGATGATGGTTACTATTGTCCTGTCGCCTTTCGCTATTACTGCAATCCTGGTAGCGGCTATGACGACACTGGTTTTCGTGCCACGCTTTATATTAAGTAGCACTGACCACTGTAAAACTATCCTAATTTGTTTCCAAACACAGATAGAAGGAGAGAACTTTGAAATTTCAGAGTTCCTCCTTTTTTGTGTGTGACGTGGAAGAAGTGTATAGCAAATCTTGGCTCAATGAACAAGAATTTGATAGGAAGTTAATAAGTGGAAAAGTAATTCAAAGTATGTTAGAAGAAGAAAGATAACGGAATGGGGTGAAGTTTTAAGAGAACTATAATAATATATATAGGAGAAGGTGAAAAACTGACTAAAAAAGAAATTAAAGTAGTAGCAATAATAATTATCATGACAATTACTACAGGAATATTATTTATAAAAAAGAATAAAAATAAACAGGATATACATTATCAGAGGTGAAGGGATATTTAGGAACAATACCTGAAGGTGGAACATTTACATTAAATATTAAAGAAAATGAAGATTTTGCAAATGCGTATGATTTTAAAGTAAGTAAATAGTAAATAAAAAAATCTTTAATAAATATAAAAGAAAATTAAGAAGATAACAAAAAAATAAAACCTGAATATTAATAATATAAAAAAATTAGGAGAAAAACATGAAAAAAATAAAATATAACAGGCAAAAAGTGTTAGAATACGCAAGCAAATGGGCATTAGCCAGAAACCCAGTATATTATAATTTTGACAATGTGGGAGGAGACTGCACAAGTTTTGCCTCGCAATGCATACATGCAGGAAGCAAAATAATGAATTACAACCTAAATAATGGTTGGTATTATATTGACGGAAATAGAAAATCGCCATCATGGAGTGGAGTAGAGTTTTTGTACAATTTTTTGATTAACAATAAATCTGTTGGACCATATGGAATAAATGTTGCTCAGCAAAATATTGAAATTGGAGATATAGCTCAATTATCATTCGACGGAAAAACCTTTGGACATACATTAGTTATTATAAATATACAAAATCCAAATAATTTAGAAAATATATATGTTGCAACACACACAATAGATTCGTATAATAAACCAATTTCAGAATATACATTTAAAAAAATTAGATTTATACATATAAATGGAGTAAAAATGTATTGATATTTAAAAATTCATGTGATAGAATCATCTAAATAAGCAATTATAGTAATTAGTAGGAGGCTTATTAAATGAAAAAGATGATTGCAATAATAATAGTACTATTAATAATATTTATATCAATGGCAATATATAAATATGTAATAGTAGTAAATAATCAAATAAAAATAGAAGATGTAAATAAAATAGAAGAATATATATCAAAAATATATTGTTGGAAAGAAGTAACAGATGAAGCATTACCTAAATTTAACAGTATCAATGAAGCACCAGAAAAATGGGTATGGGAAGTAGTAAAAAAGAATTCGGAAGAATATGAATTATCATATGACCAAATAAAAAACAAACAAACAGAATTATTTGGAGAAAAATTAACTAAAGAATATCCAAAAGAAGGAACAGAAATCTTTAAATATAATAAAGAGGATAATAAATATATAGCAAGTGAAACACAAACAGATGAAAATGATGATAACTTTTTTGTAAACAAAATTACAAAAATTAAAAATGGATATGAAGTAGAAATATTAGAATATTTAGAAGATTATTCAAAATACGAGCAAAATGAAGTATTGGTAAAAAACTTAAAAGAAGAAATTATTGCAACATTAGATACAAACGAAGTAGAAAGAAAAACAATAGAAGTATTAAAAAATAATATGGAAAAATTCACAACCAGAAAAATTACATTAAAATATAAAAATGAACAAATATATGTTGAAAAAGTAGAAGGGTAAAATGATAGAATTATTAAACGAGTGTACAATATGTCCACATAAGTGCAAAATAAATAGAAATAAAAATCAAATAGGAAGATGTAAATCAAAAGATACAGTAAAAATAGGGTTATACTCAATACACGATTTTGAAGAACCATGTATAAGTGGCAAAAATGGATCGGGAACAGTATTTTTTTCTAATTGTAATATGAATTGTGTTTATTGCCAAAATTACGAAATAAGTCAAATGCGGAAAAGGAAAAGAAATATCAATAAATGAACTTGCAAATATATTTATAAAGCAACAAGAAAAAAATGTAGAGAATATTAATTTAGTAACTCCAACAAGTTATGTGCCACAAATTATAGAAGCAATTAAAATTGCAAGAAAAAATGGATTACATATACCAATAGTATACAATACAAATGGCTATGAAGAAGTAAAGACACTAAAATTGCTAGAAGGATATATAGACATATATTTACCAGATTTAAAATATGCAAATAACAAAATAGCTAAGCAATATTCCAAAGTAGAAAATTACTTCGAAATTGCAAAAGCAGCAATAAAAGAAATGTATAGACAAGTAGGAGCTCCTAAATTTAATGAAAAAAGCGTTATAAAAAAGGGTGTAATAATAAGACATTTAATATTGCCAAACAATATATTAAATAGTAAAATAGTTTTAAAGTGGATAAAAGAAAATATTAGTGAGGATGTATATGTAAGTATTATGGCACAATATTTTCCTACATACATGGCTAAAAATGTGGAAAAATTAAACAGAAAATTAACAAAAGAAGAATACAAAAAAATAGAAAACTATGTATACAAATTAAATTTTAAAAATGGGTATATGCAAGACTTAGGAGAACACGAAGAAGAATATGTACCAAAATGGGAGGAATAAAATATGAAAATAAATATTATAGCATCTACTAAAGTAGGATATGAATTAACAAAGCAAGAAGCACTAAACTTTTCAGGTAAATCAGCTGGAATATGTTATTTGCCAGATACATTAGAAACTTTATTTAATGAGCCAGATGAAAAAACAGTAAAAAGATCAAATATGACTTTAAAATCTGGACATCACAGTGTATTTAACCATCCTACATATAATCTAAGCTTAGAAGGAATACCAAAAATATTAGCAATGATATTAAATAACGAAAAAATGTACAATACCTCTGAAAAGTCAGCAAGATATACAAAAATGGATCCATCTGAAGAAGAAAAAAATTTATATGAAAAATGGATAGAAATTTATAAAAAAGAAATAAGCAAAAAATATCCAAATATAGAAGAAAAAAGAGTTCAAAAGTTAGCACAAGAAAATGCAAGATATTTAATAAGTGTATTTACGCCAGCAACAGTAATGGAATATACCGTAAACTTTGGACAACTAAACTATATAATTCATTTTTTTGAAAATTATATAAATAACGAAGAAAAAAACAGTAAATTTGATATAAAATTAAAAGAGGTATTTAAAGAATTTATAAAAGCTTTACCAGACTTAAAAATAGACGGTTTAGATGCAGACATGAAAAAAAGAGAGCTATCATTCTTTGCCAAAAGAAAAAATAGAAAAGAAGAATTTGGAGAAAATTATTGTACAACATACGAGGCAAGTTTTGCAGAACTTGCACAAGCTCAAAGACATAGAACACTTTACTATGAAGTTAGTTTGCTAGAAACTCCTAAATATTACATACCACCAGTAATAAGAAATACAAATTTAGAAAAAGAATGGATAAAAGATATTTCATCATTAGAAGAATATTATCCACAAGGTATGTTATTAAAAATAAACGAAAGAGGAACAGTAGAAAACTTTGTTTTAAAATGTACAGAACGTATTTGTGGAGCTGCACAATTAGAAATAATGGAGCAAACAATAGAAACAATGAATAAGTATTTAAATTATACAAAGCAAACAAATGAAGACGTATATAACTATTTACTACCATATTCCAAAGGAGCACGTTGTACATTTCCGGGGTGGAAATGCAAAAGCCCATGTGTGTTTGGAGCTAAAGGTGCAATAAATAGATTAATATAAATAGACAAAAAAGTATAAAAACTTTACAAAATAATGTAAAGTTTTATACTTTTTTTATTATTAAGAAGGATTTATGTAAAATACGTCGAATAATATAATTATGCGATATTATTATGAAAGAGAGGAGAAAAATTGAGGTATAGTGAAGAAATATTAGAAGAAGTAAGACAGTCAAATGATATAGTAGATGTAATTTCACAATATGTACATTTAAAAAGAAGCGGACGAAATTTCTTTGGACTATGCCCATTTCATAATGAAAAATCACCTTCTTTTTCTGTCTCACCAGATAAACAAATATTCCATTGCTTTGGATGTGGAGTTGGCGGTAATGTATATACATTTTTAACCAAAATAGAAGGAATAACCTTTATAGAAGCTGTTCAAATGTTAGCACAAAAAGCAAATATACAATTACCAACAATAGAAAACAGTGTAGATTCTGCAAAAGAAGAATTAAAGGCCAAAGTATTAAAAGTAAATGAATTTGCAGCAGAATTTTATCATCAAAATTTATACAAACCAGAAGCCAAAATAGCACAGGAATATGTTAAAAAAAGAAAACTAAGTAACGAAATATTAAAATCATTCAAAATAGGTTTTTCAGGTAAATTTGATGAGTTATATCAAGCATTGCACAAGCAAGGATTTCAGGAAAAGGAAATATTAGAAACAGGATTAGTAAATAAAAATGATAATGGTAGATACATAGATAGATATAGAAATAGGCTAATGTTTCCAATATGTGATGCAAGAGGAAGAGTTATAGCATTTGGAGGAAGAGTGTTAGATGACTCCAAACCAAAATACATAAATTCACCAGAAAATATTGTATACAGTAAAGGAAAAAATTTATTTGGACTAAATGTAGCCAAAAAAGGAGAACTAAAGAAAATACTTATAGTAGAAGGCTATATGGATGTTATATCTTTACACCAAAGAGGAATAACAAATGTAGTTGGAGCACTAGGAACAGCACTTACCCAACAGCAAGGATGGTTATTAAGAAAAAATTCAGAACAAATAATTTTAGGATTTGACTCAGACGGAGCAGGTCAAACAGCAATAATAAGATCAGTAGAAATACTAAAAAACATGGGATGTGACATAAGAATTTTACAAATGGAAGGTGCTAAAGATCCAGATGAATATGTTATAAAATATGGAAATGCAAGGTTTAATAACTTGATGGATAAAGCCATTTCTATAATAGAATTTAAAGCAAAAATATTAAAACAAAACTTAAATTTAGAAAATGCAACAGATAAAATAAAATTTTTAAACGAAATAGCTAAATTAATTTCAAACATAGACAACACAATAGAAAAAGAAGTTTATATAGAAAAAATTGCTCAAACATATGATATTTCTCAAGAAGCAATATATGCAGAAGTTAACAAACTAACATACTCTAATTCAAAAGGAGAAAAAATATTAGAAAAAACTAAACCAGTGTTGAAAAAAATTAAAGAAGAAAAAGAAGTTTCTGAGGCAATAAAAAATAGAGAAAATACAATTTTATCTTTATTACTAACAGGTAATTTAAATATTTTTCAAATTATAAAGCAAAACATAAAACCAGACGATTTAAAATATGATTTAAACCGTAAAATATTTAAAAAACTGTATGAAGAATTTGAAAAAGGAAATAGTAATATTAACAGTATTATAGACATGCTATCAGAAGAAGAACAAAATCATATTACAAGTATAATGGTAGACGATTTAGAGATTCAAAACTATGAAAAAGCAATTGATGATATATTACAAAGTTATGAAAAGGAAAAACTCAATGAGAGAAAATTAGAAATTTTAGAATTGCTAGATGAAAATCCACTTCTTGAGGAAAAGAAAAATTTAGAAAAAGAGCTAAGTGATTTAATTATAAGATTAGCTAAAATTAGGTAGAGGTGAAAATATAAATGTCAGAAAAAAAAGAAAAATTAGATGGTAAAGCAATAGAACAAGAAAAAGTAAAAGATATTTTAAAAAAAGCAAAAGAAAACGGAAAAATGACATATGAAGATTTGGCAAAAGAATTAGATGATGTTAATCCAGACCAAATAGACAAAGTATTTGATGCATTTGAAGAAATGGGAGTTAATATACTAAAAGATGATGATTTTGATGAAGAGCCAGATATAGAAGACTTAAAAGAGGTTGAAAATTTAAAATTAGATGAAATAACAGAAACAAGTTATGAAGGAATAAATGTAGATGACCCAGTAAGAATGTATTTAAGGGAAATTGGTAGAATTCCACTGCTAACATATGACCAAGAACTAGAGCTTGCAAAAAGAATATTAAAAGAAGGAGAAAATGCAAGCGAGGAAGATGCAGAAGAAGCAAAGCAAAAATTAGCAGAGTCAAATTTAAGATTAGTTGTTAGTATTGCCAAAAAATATGTTGGTAGAGGAATGCTATTTTTAGATTTAATTCAAGAAGGAAATATGGGATTAATAAAAGCAGTAGAAAAATTTGACTATACTAAAGGCTTTAAATTTAGCACATATGCAACATGGTGGATAAGACAAGCTATAACAAGAGCAATAGCAGACCAAGCAAGAACTATAAGAATTCCAGTTCATATGGTTGAAACAATAAACAAATTAATAAGAACATCACGCCATTTATTACAACAATTAGGAAGAGAACCAACCATAGAAGAAATAGCACAAGAAATGGAAATGCCAGTTGAAAAGGTAGTTGAAATACAAAAAATAGCACAAGATCCCGTATCATTAGAAACACCAATAGGTGAAGAAGACGATAGTCATTTAGGTGACTTTATTCAAGACGATGATTCACCAGCACCACAAGACTCAGCAGCATATACATTATTAAAAGAACAATTAGAAGAGGTAATGAACACATTAACACCAAGGGAAGCTAAAGTATTGAAATTAAGATTTGGACTAGAAGATGGAAAAGCTAGAACACTAGAAGAAGTTGGACGCGAGTTTCAGGTAACAAGAGAAAGAATACGTCAAATAGAAGCAAAAGCATTAAGAAAATTAAGACATCCAAGTAGAAGTAAAAAATTAAGAGACTATATGGGGTAATATAGGAGGAAAAATGCAACAAATAAATGATGTTATAAATTTTATTAAAAACTTACAAGCAAACCAAATAATTGATATATTTATAGCTTTAGTAATTATTGTGATTTTTAAAATATTTAGTCCAGCATTATCAACTATATTAGTAAAATTATTTTCAATAGGAGTAAGAAAAAACAGTAAAGCAAAAGAGAGTTCTTTTTATGATTTGCTAAGAATATTTTTTAACATATTAGGAATATATGTGGCAATATTATTCTTAAAGCAACCATTAAATATACAATCAGATGTATTTGAAATAATAACAAGAATATTTAAAATTATTTCAATTGTAATAATTGCAAGAGGACTAGCTAAAAGTGTAACAACCAAATCTAGTATAGCCACAAAAATGAAAGCAAAAATGAATAAAGATGTAGATGATGCTATGTTTGGTTTTATTTTAAAAGTAATTAGAGCAATAATTTATATAGTAGCAGCATTTTTAGTAATTACAGAGCTTGGATATAATTTAAATGGTTTAATTGCAGGCTTAGGATTAGGTGGAGTTATATTAACACTTGCAGCACAAGACACGGCCAAAAATATATTTGCAGGCTTAACAATCTTTTTAGATAGACCATTTGTTGTAGGAGACTGGATAGAAGTAACAGGATATGAAGGTACAGTTGAAGATATAACATTTAGATGTACAAGAGTGCGTACATTTGAAAATTCATTAGTAAACATTCCAAATTCAATATTAGCCAATTCTTCTATTATAAACTGGAGTAGAATGGAAAAAAGAAGATACAAAATAAATTTATGTTTAGAATTAGATACTCCACTAGACAAAGTAGAAAAGTTAGAAGAAAAAATATATAATATGTTGCAACAGCATGAAGAAGTAATAGATGACTCTATAATAGTAAGGGTTAATGAAATTACAGATAATGGAATAAATATATTAGTTTATGGATATACAAATTCTGTTAGTTATGCTACATTTTTAGAGGAAAAAGAAGCAATAAACTATAAATTACTACAATTGTTAAAACAAGAAAAAATAGAGCTAGCTTATAATACACAAACAATATATGTAAAAAATTAAATTGCCAAGAGGAATGCCTTTTTGGCAATTTTTTCACAATATAGACATAATTATGTTATATAATGCAAAATATTAGGAGTGATAAAAATGGTAAATAAATGTGTTTTAGTAGTAGATGACGAAGCAAGAATGAGAAAATTAATAAAAGACTTTTTAAATGTAAAAGGATTTGAAATATTAGAAGCGGAAGATGGAGAAAAGGCATTAGAAGTATTTGAAAATAATAAAAATAAAATAAATCTAATATTATTAGATGTTATGATGCCAAAATTAGATGGATGGTCTGTATTAAGACAAATAAGACAAGAATCCAAAGTTCCAATAATAATGCTTACTGCAAGAGGAGAAGAACAAGACGAATTATTTGGTTTCGAATTAGGTGTTGATGAATACATATCTAAACCATTTAGCCCTAAAATACTAGTAGCAAGAGTTGAAGCAATATTAAAAAGAACAGAAAAAGAAGAAAAGAACATAAAAGATATTGGTGGAATACTAATAGACAAAGACGGAAGAACTGTAAAAATAGATGGAAAAATAATAGAACTAAGCTTACGAGAATACGAATTATTAATATATTTAGTAGAAAACGAAAATATAGCTCTTTCAAGAGACAAAATATTAAACAACGTGTGGAATTATGATTATTATGGAGATTCTAGAACAATAGACAGTCACATAAAAAAAATTAGACATAAATTAGGAAAGAAAGGAAAGTATATACAAACTATAAGAGGAATAGGGTATAAATTCGAAATAAAATAGGAGAAATTATGAAAAAAATAAAAAAAACATTTAAATCAGTAAGAGTAAAATTATTTTTAACATTAAGTGCAGTAATATTATTAATTATTATGTTTCTAATTATTATAAACAATTTTGTTTTAGGAACCTTTTATACATACAAGAAAACTAGTGCACTAAAGTCAGTATATGAAATGGTAAACAATTATTACATTAATGAAAATAAAGACATAAATATAGAAAACGAATTAGAAAAAGTAGCCATAAAAAATGGATTTGACATATTAATAAGAAATGAAGAAAATGTTAATGTATATACATCAAGCAAAGACTTTTTTGCCACTATAGGGCAAATAAATGAAATGGCAAGTAGGTTAAATATAAATTCTGGTGAAGTTTTAGAAAAAAATGATACATTTATAATAAAAAAAATAAAAGACTACAAAAATAGTATAACATACATTATGCTATCTTCAACATTAGATAACGGATATGTTTTATATGTAAGAATTCCAATAAGCTCAATACAAGAAAGTGTAAAAATTTCAAACAACTTTTTATATTTAATAGGAGGATTTACAATACTTATAGCAGCTGTTATGATGTCAATTATTTCAAGAAAATTCACTGAACCAATATTAGAATTAAATGACATTGCAAATAAAATGTCAAAGTTAGATTTTAGCCATAAATATAGAATAAAAGACACAGATGACGAAATTAACAACTTAGGAAAAAGCATAAACAAAATGTCAGACACTCTAGAAAAAACAATAAATCAATTAAGAAACACTAATATTGAGCTAGAAAAAGACATAGAGGAAAAATCACAAATTGACGAAATGAGAAAAAGTTTTATATCTGATGTATCACATGAATTAAAAACACCTATTGCTTTAATACAAGGATATAGCGAAGGACTATTAGAAAATGTTAACACAGATGAAGAAAGCAGAAAATTCTATGCAGAAGTTATTTTAGATGAAACTAATAAAATGGATAAATTAGTAAAACAACTTTTAGATTTAATGAAGCTAGAATATGGAAAAAGAGAATTTAATAATAAAAAATTTAATATAGTAGAACTTGAAAAAGAAATAATAAGAAGAACAAAAATGATGTTTGAAGAAAAAAATGTAACTATAAAATTTAAAGATTATGACGAAATAAATGTAATTGCTGATGACTTTTATATTGAACAAGTAATAACAAATTATATTACAAATGCAATAAAAAATGTTAAACAAGTAGAAAAATTAAAATTTATAGAAATATCTAATGAGGTAAACATAGAAAAAAATAAAGTAAGAGTAAAGGTATTTAACACAGGTGATAATATATCTGAACAAAATATAGCAAGAATATGGAATAGATTTTATAAAGTAGATGAATCAAGAAATAGAAAAGATGGGGGAACAGGAATTGGACTATCACTTGTAAAAGCTATAATGAATAATTATCATAATGAATATGGAGTAATAAACAAAGAAAACGGAGTAGAATTTTATTTTGACTTAGATTTAGAATTATAAAAAATTCTGTTAAATTCTTAAAAAAATTTTTAAAAAATACTTGACAAAAATAAAAAAACAATTTATAATCTATAAATGTCAGGAGAAACATGCAGGTGTAGTTCAATGGTAGAACCTCAGCCTTCCAAGCTGATGACGTGGGTTCGATTCCCACTACCTGCTCCAAATCTCCTGACAAATACGCAGGTGTAGTTCAATGGTAGAACCTCAGCCTTCCAAGCTGATGACGTGGGTTCGATTCCCACTACCTGCTCCATAAGGTAAAATCGTCGCGCCAGACGAAAAAATTTAATCGACTCTATGTTAAAGACTTAAGGAGAAAGGTTGATTTCTTCTGATTTGGACAGCAAGTGGGAAGTTTTGACAGAACCGATTCAGACTGTACTTCGTAAGTAGGGTATTCCTGACGCATACAATCAGTTGAAGGAATTGACAAGAGGAAAGAATATTTCCAAAGAATCGATTCAGGAGTTTATTAAATCTCTTGATGTGATTTCTGACGAAGATAAGTCAACACTTCTTGAGCTCACTCCTTCTGGCTACATTGGTATCGCAGTCAAAATTGCAGAAGATGAACTGTAAAATTGTTGTTTAACTGAAAAAGGAAAGCCGTTTCCATTATGGATTCGGCTTTTTCCCTGTATATACGAAAAAGTCATATGCTTTTTTAATCTTGTTAAAGTAGAATCAGTTATATAGATAATAAAGATATTTCAAACTATAATACAAATTCATTATATAGTAATTTAACTTATGTACCTCAAGAAACAATATTGCTACATTCTACTATTTATAATAATATAAAAATAGCAAAGCTGGGTGCAACAGATGAAGAAATATATAATGCAGCCAAAAGGGCTGAACTTCATAATTTTATAGAAAGTTTAGAATATAAATATGATACAATTGTAGGAGAGAGAGGAATAAAACTATCAGGAGGGCAAAGACAAAGAATAGCATTAACTAGAATATTTTTAAGAGATTCTAAAATTGTTATATTTGATGAGGCTACCAGTAGTTTGGATAACAATACAGAATTTAAAATACAAAAAAATATAAATAAGTATTTTGATGATCAAACTATTATATGTATAGCTCATCGTTTATCAACATTAAAAGATATGGATAATATTTTAGTTATTGAAAAAGAAAAAATAGTAGATTATGGAACTCCAGACTATATTATTCCAAAATATGATAATGAAGAATTTATGGCAGAAGAAAGTTATTTGGAAATTTAATAAAATATAAAGATTTTATAACATTAACACAATTAAAAAAATGCAAGATGAGGAAGTGACTAAGATTGATGATAGGTATAAAAGATTAGAAAAATATAACTGGGGAAGAGAAGTTGGTTGATGATGATTTGGATAGGTGATTTTAGGGCAGGATTTTTTTCTTGCCTTTTTACTTGAATTTCTATTAAATAAAGGTTATAATATAAAAGTAATTGCGGGTATAGTTTAGTGGTAGAATCCCATGCTTCCGACCTGGTTGCGCGAGTTCGATTCTCGCTACCCGCTCCAATTAAAATAAACTTACTGACTTAATTGTTCTTGAGTTTTCATAAGCCAATTAAAATTCCCCCAGCATATCTGGGGGATAATTATTAACCTTCAATTTCATATAAATTTTTATATTCTAAACATTTTTTTATTAACTCATTATGAGTTCCACTATCAATTATTCCATGGTTATCTAAAACAAAAATACAATCTGAATCAATTATGGTACTTAATCTATGGGCCACAATTATTACAGTATGATCTTTAGATAAACTTTTAATAATGTTTTTTATTTTTTCCTGATTATTATTGTCTAGAGAACTTGTTGCCTCATCAAATAAGATTATTTTTGATTTTTTTATTAAAGCTCTAGCTATTGCTAACCTTTGTTTTTGGCCACCGCTTAATATTACTTCATTTTCACCTACTATAGTGTCATATCCATCTTGCATTTCTATAATAACATCATGTAATTGGGCTTCCTTACAAACTTCTTCTATTTCTTTATCTGTTGCTTGAGGATTTGCTAATTTTATATTTTCTTTTATTGATAGATTAAAAATGTAAGGGGATTGTGAAACTATTGAAATATTATTTTTTATTGTTTCTTCTGACAAAGTATTTATATTATAATTATCTATTAATATTTCACCATCATTAGTGCTGTAACTTTTGTTTATTAATTTTAGTATAGTAGATTTACCTTCGCCACTTTTACCAACAATAGCGACCATTTGGTTGCAATTTATTTTAAAATTAAGTATGTTTCTTTAGAAAATGAGTTATATGAAATTATATCAAATACTCTTTGCGCTGATACTTTTCCGTCTGCTAATTTTTCTCTTATTTCAGATATATAATTTATTAAATCTAATACTTTATTTTTGTATAAGAAAATTATTAAAAATGAACTTATTTCTAAAAACTTATTTGTAATAAAGTAAACTGATATTAATATAAATATAAAGTCTAATATGTGTTGAAATGCTTTAATCCATCTATCCCATGTCCTTCTTGTATGTGTACTCTTTATTTCTGCTTTGATTGTTTCTGTTTGTTTTTTGTTTACATCCTGCATAACAACTGATTTTAGATTAAGATTTTTTATTTCTCTAATTCCTCTTATTACATCAGTGTATAATCCAACTACAGTTTCGTCTTTTTCTTTATAGTCTTTTTTTGCTCTTTTATAATAAAACAATTTTTTAGATGTAAAAGAATAAAAGTTTGGTATAATATAAAAAGTAAAAATTTTAGCAAGATGAAAAATTAATTTACAAATTATTACAATTATAATACAATATCTATGGGAGGTTGAAAAAAATGGAACATGTGTTAAAGTTACAACCTAAATATTTTGATTATATTAATAATGGAACAAAAAGAATCGAATTAAGGTTGTATGACGAAAAAAGACAGAAAATAAATATAGGAGATACTATAGTTTTCCAAAAAGAACCAGAATTAGCAGATACAATTAATGTAAAGGTTATAGGACTACTTAGATATGACTCATTTGAAAATTTGTTTAAAGATTTTGATATATCTGTTATGGCAGATAATTCAATGACTAAAAAAGAGTTATTAGATGTATTAGAAGAATTTTATACACCTGAAAAGCAAAAGACATATGGAGTTCTTGGAATACGTATTGAAAAAATGTATTTGCATGGAACACAGTTGTCAAGGATAAAAAAATATATATAACTTCGTAACAAATCCAATGATGGATTTTTATTTGATATAGAAAAAACAATTAAAAACCGTACTATTATTTAAATATATTTAATTTTTATTATTTCTTAGTATTTTATAAATTATAATCAAAGTATTGAAAAATCAACTATAAATGTTGATTTTTTTTGTCGCCCTCATCTTGAAAAAGGAAGGAGGGTGTGGTATGATTAGTATTGTAAAAAGGAAAAAAATGTAGAAGTAGTTATACTAAAATTTATAGTAATATATAATAATGATTGGAGAATAGAATGAAGAATATAGATAAAGAAGAAATAAAAAAAGTAAATGAAAAAATAAATAAGCAAGCCTCAGAGTTTAAAAAATTTATTATGAAAGGAGACGTTGTAGATTTAGCTGTTGGAGTTATAATAGGAGGGGCCTTTGGAAAAATAGTAACGTCTTTGGTAAACGATATATTAATGCCAATAATAGGAGTTATAATAGGGGGAATAGACTTTAGTAATTTAAGTATTAACTTTATAGATGCTAAAATAATGTACGGTTCATTTATACAACAGGTTTTAGACTTTTTAATAATTTCATTATGTATTTTTATTTTTATAAAACTTATAGCAAAATTTACTAATAAAAAAGATGAAGGGGACAAATTAGAAGATAAAGAAAAATCAGATGAAACTTTATTACTAGAAGAAATTAGAGATTTATTAAAAAATAATAAAGATATAGAATAATATTTATGGGTAGTGGTAAACAAAAATGAAAAAACAAAAGTAAATATCTCTTTCACAAGAATATGAGTCGATTTAATCGGCTTATTTTTTTACCCAAAATATAAATTTTGTATACTTTAGAAGATTGAGTATTTTCATTTGAACTATTATTGCAATTGTATTTTATCATTTATGTATTTTTTTGACAATAAAATGTAATCAAAATGTATGAGTTTTTTAAATTGACATATTATGTTGATTATAGTATAATGAAAATACATTAGGTAAGTCCTTTTGTAGTAAATACCTCGTGTTTACAGCAAGCCGTTTAACATATATTAAAAAATTTTGGAGGTAAGCAAAATGGCAAGAACAGTAGAGGAAAGCATAATGAACGCAATTAAAGTAGCATTTGTTGATAAGGCACAGGTATCTAAGCCCAGCAAGTCTTATATGGCAATTGGAAATTCTATTCCTAAGGTAGGTGAGCATTTCAAGTGTAAAAAACTTGAAAAAAATGCCAATGGTGAGATCAGATTTAGTAACACTGAGACTACAACAGTACAGGAAGTTAAGAAGGCGGCTGGTAATGTGTTTATCGTTGCTACCAGAAATTCTTACTATGTAACTCGTGTGCTGCATATGCCTGCAGAGAATATTCACTTTGCAATTGTGAAGGAAGAACCTAAGATTGGTTCGAGCTTACATTGCTACAAGTTAGAGTTCAAAGGGGAGAACTGCAGATGTGTTAGCTGGCAGACTACTAAGGTGATAAAGGTTAACAATGTGCATGGTTTGTATAAAGTACAAACAAAAAATAGCTATTATGTATGTTTTCCTATGTAATGCTATTTAATAAAGAAGGGACTTTTATAGCACCTTCTTTCTATTTATTTATTTCTAATTTTTTTGCATCATCAATTTGTTTTAATCCTAAGTTTATAAAGTATATTATTACAAGCCAAGCAAGTACAGTCATTGTAATTTGAACTAGATAATATGGAGCTTGAATAGGCATATCCCAAATACCATGCAATATAACAGGAATTAAACATATTAATAAAAATCTTTTATCATTTAAGTGTTTTTTGTCTAATTTGTCAAACCCTTTAACATACATTAATCCTGCACCTTCTATAGCGGCCCAAGCAACATGACCACCAGGAGCTAAGAAACCACGTAATTTAATAATTTCTAACATTGCTTGTAAACCACTGCTCATTCCGAATCTTAAAATATATCCTGCTGTTTCAAATGCAGCAAATCCTGCTCCAACTGCTGCACCAATTAATAAACCATTTAATATATAATTGCTCTTTTTACTTTTGAATAGGAAAACAGCAACTATAACAGCTTTAGCAGCTTCTTCAATTAAGCCAATTAGTAAAGCACCTTCATAAGTTTGAGTTGTTGCAGATGTTTCAAAATATGGTAATGAAAAATAAAGAATTGCTAAAATTAGTGATAATGCTCCGCCTAATATAAAATATTTAATTACTTTATAAAATGGTATATTTCTAAATAGGTTAATTTCAAAGAAAAATATAAGTACAGTTACTGGAATAGCGAAGGCTGCTAACATAATCATAATTGGTAAAAAGTTTTCGTTTCCATAATTTATAAAACCTATACGTGTTGGAATATATGCTACTATAAAAAATATTAATATTTTAAAATATACCCAAGCACTTGCTCCATTTGGATTTATATCTTTAATATTTGGAGTTGTTTTGCTTGAACCACAAATAAATACTTCATCAAGTTCTTCTTCAGTATGTTTTTTAAATGTATTTTTAAATAAATCTTTAAAAGTTACATAGCTTTTTGATTGTGCACCTGTTAGTTTATCTAAGTTTTCTGTTATTATATTAGTTGCAGTTTTTTTACCAACAGGATATCCACATTCGGGACAATTAATTTCGTCACCATTTAATTTTTTTCCACATTCAGGGCAAGTTTGTAAATTTATTTTAATACCACAATGTGGGCAAGTTTTTGCACTTGATGAAATACTTTCTCCACATTCATTACATTTAATTAATGCCATATTATGCACCTCTTTCTGTTAAAGTAGATAAAATATGATTTACTACATTATTAATTTCTGTTGTATTTGTATTTTCTTCTTTGGATCCTACCATGTACACTTTATTATTTACAATAACAGCATATCTATTATCAATAATTAAGTGATTATTTGATGTATAGCTGTATGCAAGACCATATACAGTTCTATTTCCTATAACTCCGGAAACTAAATCAATTATAATTTTCAAGTCATTACATTGCTTTTTCATATAATCTGTAAAGCTAGATAAAAATTTAACTTCATCATTAAATTGGTCATATCTACCAACAATTATATATGGAATTATAGCTCCTTGGTTATCTATATTTTTTCCTACATATATGTAGCCTTCTTTATCTGTTGTAACTTTATAATTACTTGGTACCTCAAAAGATATTCCAAGATAAGCATCATTATAAACTGTATAACCGGAATTACTTGATGGGGTAGAAGGAGAAGTAGGTGAGGTAGGAGTTGTAGGATTTTCCGTACCTGTACCAGTACCAGTAATTGTACCTGTATTATTCTTTTTGTTATATTGTTGGAAAAATAAAAAACCACCTATAACTACAACTAATAAAATTATTAAATATTTAGAATTACTTTTGTTTGCAAATGATGTATTACTTTTATTAGTGTTATTAGTGTTAGAAACTTCTTTCTTTTTTAGTTCATATCCACATTTGGGACAAATATCAGCTTGGTCGCTTATTGAATTATTACATTCAGGACATTTTATTAATGCCATAACATCACCCTCCTTTTTCATATTAAATATATGAGAAATATACTTATTTTAAGTATAATATAATAAAGAGGGAATTAAAATAAAACTTTCCAAAAAGTCAATGACAATTTGGAAAGCTTTATTTTAATATATTATATAAAAAAGTAATTATAAAAACAATAGAAATTTTGTTAAATTTATTGTAAAAATTTAAATTTTGTATTAAAGTATAAATGAATATATAAATAAGGAGAGGTACTATGTCAAAAATAGTTAAAATAATAAGCTTAATAATTATTGTAATTTCAATATTAATGATAGTCATTTATAATAAAAATAATAAAACAATATACGAAAATAAAACGATAGAACTAGAACAAAGTAGTAATAAAAATCTAATAAATGATAAACAAAGTAGTGACAATAAACAAGACGAGGTAAATGAACAGATAAAAGAGAACACAAAATTACCAATAGAAAAACACGGAAAACTAAAAGTTAAAGGGACAAGCATAGTTGACAAGAATGACAAAGAATTTATAATTCAAGGGGTTAGTACTCATGGAATTGCATGGTTTCCACAGTACATAAATTATGGGACATTTAAAACTTTAAGGGATGATTTTAATGTAAATACTATAAGACTTGCATTGTATAGTGATAAAAATGCAGGTTATACAACAAAGCTTTATTCAAAAGTTGAAGAGGGAGTAGAATATGCAAGACAATTAGGAATGTATGTAATTTTAGATTGGCATATTTTAAATGATAATAATCCTAATCAAAATAAAGAAAATGCTATTAAATTTTTTACTCAAATGTCTAATAAATATAAAGAATACGAAAATGTTTTGTATGAAATATGTAATGAACCAAATGGAAATGTAACTTGGCAAAATGATATAAAACCATATGCAGAAGAGTTAATAAAAACTATTAGAAGTGTTGATAATGATGCTATAATTATAGTTGGAACTCCTACTTGGTGCCAAGATGTAGACGTTGTTTCTAAAAATCCAATTGAAAATTATACTAATATAGTTTATTCATTACATTTCTACGCGGCTACACACAAAGAAGATATAAGAAATAAATTAAAAACAGCTTTAAATAATCATTTACCAATATTAGTTAGTGAGTTTGGAATATGTGATGCTTCTGGAAATGGAGAAATTAATGTAGATGAGGCAAATAAGTGGATAGAATTATTAAGAAACAATAAAATAGGATATGTATGTTGGAATTTGTCTAATAAGAATGAAGCATCAGCTATATTGAAATCAAGTACGCAAAGTTTAGAAAAATGGAAAGAAGAAGAATTGTCACAAGAGGGTAAATGGCTTAAAGAAACATATAACAATTTAAAAGAAGGGAGGTAAGAAAAGTGGAAAAAAATGTTATAAAAATTAGTTTTTCAACATTTTTTCTTATACTAGCAGTAATTGCAATAGTAATTATGGGAGTATTTATGTATAAAATTAGTAAAGATAAGTCAGCTGAACAACAAAAATCTAATGAACTGCAATCTCAAGTAAATAACTTACAAGAAAAAATAGATCAAATATCTAATACAATAAATTCAGATAATACATCAATATCCAAAGACAATAATGTTAATAATTCTAATACAATAGAAACAAATAAAAATAATACAAATAAAAATAATACAAATAAAAATAATACAAATAACACTAATAATAAATTATTGTCAGAAGAACAAGTAAAAAATGCAATTGCCCAATATTTAGAATTACAAGCAAATGCAAATTGCGGAACACCTTTAAATTTATTAAAGGAAAAAGGTAAAATTGATTATGATCCATCTAAGGATACTATTAATACTAGTAATGGTGTAATTTCTACAAATGTAAAATTCTCTAATTATAAAAATGCAATGTTAAATTATGTAACAGAAAGTGAATTTGAAAAAAATTGGACTTCTAAAATAGGTTTAGGAGAAGATAGCAATGGATATCTTACTCACTTTCAAGGTGGTGGAGGCTTAAGGGTATATACTATAAAAAGTATTTCGAAAATTGATGATACAACTTTTTATGCAAAAACATCATCTGTAGTAGAAGATAATGAATTTTATGAAGAAAATAATTATACAGTTAAAGTTAAATCTGTTGATGGTAAGTGTGTAATAGATAGTTTTGAGTAAAATACTATAAAAGCACGAGAAAAATTTACATAAAATAGAAAACGAAGTATAAAAGAATCCAGCTCAATAAGAGTTGGATTCTTTTATGTAAAATTCTATAAAGAATTTATTTTTAAAGTAAATTCTTTATTTTTTAAATAATTTAAAATACCACTGTCAGTTATAAAATTGAATTTTATTTTATAACTAAATAACATTTGATATTTCCTATTAAATTTTTTGTTTATATCATTTTTTCCATATTTGCCGGTCTCCAATAATTGGATAACCTAGGTGGGCTAGTTGAGCTCTAATTTGATGAGTCTTACCAGTTTTTATTTCAACATCTAATAAACAAGTGTTATCATTTCTTTTTTCTAATATAGAATAAGAAGTAATAATTTTTTGATATCCTTTTTTAAATTCGTCAGAAATATAAACCATAGATTTTTTTGTGTCTTTAAACAAATAGCTTTCAATATATTTTTTATTCTGCTTTGGAATACCATAAACTAAAGCTAAGTAATGTTTTTCTATTTCATGATTTTTAAATTTATTAAGTAATATGTTTAAAACTTCTTGAGATTTGGCAAAAATAATTAATCCTGTGGTATTTCTGTCTAGTCTATGACAGGGCATGGGTTTGTAATTACAATTTAGGTATTTGTTATGAACTAGAGAAGTTAAACTATTGTCTCCTGTAACTTCTAAATTAAAAGGCTTATTAATAATTAAAATATTATTGTCTTCATAAAAAATATCCAAATTAAAAGAAGGGATTAATTGGTTGTCTGGTATATATACTAAAACTTCATCACCTAAAAATACACATATGTTTTCGTTAACTCTTTTCCCATTTACCTTAATATCTTTTTTTCTTAATGTTTTATATAGTAAATTAGTAGATAATGTAGGAATAGAGTCAAGTAAAAATTTATTTAATTTTTTTCCATTATATTTGTTATTTACAATAAAACTCTTCATAATACTTATTATAATTTATAAATCATTACAAGTCAAATATTTGACAAATATAGGCATTTATTGTATAATAAAAAACAGTTATTGCAGTTTGTGCAAAAGTAAGAGATTTTATTATATATAAGCCAATAAAGAGATTAGTAAAGTAAAAAGTATTAAAATAAGAGATAAAGTAAATAATAAGGTTGATCGTGATTTAAGAGTTTATAATATGTAAAAAAGAGAGAAACATATATAGACTTTATTTATACATTACATAATAAAAAATAACTAAATATTAATAAGATCAATTGGTTTAAAGGCTGTAATTTTATAAGGAATAATGTCAGCATTAAACTAATTTTTTAGGCGAATTAAATTAATAAAATTAAAAAATAAAAGAAAAGAGAGGAGATTATATGGCACAAGAAAATTTAAAAACAAATGAAGGTAAAGAATTAAAAACTAGAAGAACAAAAAGAAACAATATTAAAGAAGGAGAAAAAAGAACAACAAGAAGACCATATCATAAAAGAACAGAGAAAAAAGAAACTTTAAAAGAAGATTTAATTAAAGAAAAAGAAATAGAAAAAGGTACAAAAAAGAGAAATAATAAATCAATTTTTAAGGGTCCAAAGTTAAAAATAATTCCATTAGGTGGATTACATGAAATCGGTAAAAACATTACAGTATTTGAATATGAAAAAGAGATAATAGTTGTAGACTGCGGTTTATCATTTCCAGAAGATGATATGCTTGGTGTTGATTTAGTAATTGCAGATGTAACATATTTAGAAAAAAATAAAGATAAAATAAAAGGATTAATAGTAACACATGGTCATGAAGATCATATTGGAGGAATTCCATATTTATTAAAACAAATAAATATTCCAATTTATGCTACAAAATTAACAATAGGATTAATAAAAAATAAATTAGAAGAGCATAAACTACTAAGAAGTGCAAAATTACACGAGGTAATGCAAGGCGAAACATTAACATTAGGAAAATTTAAAGTGGAATTTATAAGAAGTTCACATAGTATTCCAGATTCTGTAATGTTAGCAATAACTACACCTGTAGGTACAATTTTACATACAGGAGATTTTAAAATTGACTATACACCAATAGATGGCCAATTAATGGATTTAGGAAGAATTGCAGAACTTGGAAACAAAGGAATATTAGCCTTAATGTCAGACAGTACAAATGCTGAAAGAAAAGGCTTTACAATGTCAGAAAGTTCAGTAGGAGAGGTATTTGACAAACTATTTTTACATTGTGAAAAAAGAATTGTAGTTGCAACATTTGCTTCAAATGTGCATAGAGTTCAACAAATTGTTAATGCAGCTGTAAAATATGGAAGAAAAATTGCTGTTTGCGGAAGAAGTATGATTAATATGATTACAACAGCAAAAGAATTAGGATATATACAATGTCCAGAAAACTTATTTATAGATATAGATATGATAAACAATTATGCTGATAATAATCTTGTAATTATAACAACAGGAAGTCAAGGAGAAACTATGTCAGCATTAACTAGAATGGCAGCAGGAGAACATAGAAAAGTAAAAATAACACCAAATGATTTAGTAATAATATCTGCAACACCAATACCAGGAAATGAAAAGTTTGTATCAAAGGTTATAGACGATTTAATGCAAATTGGAGCAGAGGTTGTTTATAGTTCACTTGCAGATGTTCACGTATCTGGACATGCTTGCCAAGAAGAACAAAAATTGATATTTGCATTAACTAAACCAAAATATTTTATTCCAGTTCATGGAGAATATAGACAATTAATTGCACACAGCGAAACTGCACAAAGTATGGGAATTGACAAAGAAAATATATTTATGATTTCAAACGGAAATGTATTAGAAATGTCAAAAAATAATGCCCAAATAACAGGAACTGTACCAAATGGAAGAATATTAGTAGATGGCTTAGGAATTGGAGATGTAGGAAATGTAGTGTTAAGAGATAGACAACATCTATCTCAAGATGGTTTAATAATAATTGTATTAACAATGGACTCTTCAACAGGTGGAGTTATTGCAGGACCAGATGTTATTTCTAGAGGATTTGTTTATGTAAGAGAATCTGAAAACTTAATGGACGATGTAAAAAACGTTGTTAGAAATGAAATTAGAAAATGTGAAGAAAAAGGCATTAGAGATTGGTCAACTATAAAATCTACAACTAAGGAAAATCTAAGAGATTATATATTCTCTAAAACAAAAAGAAATCCAATGATAATACCAATTATAATGGAAGTATAATATTGTAAATAAAAAATATATTTGATATAATAATTTTGAAAAATAGTTAACAAGGAGAAAAGAATATGGATTATAAAGATTTAGCAAATTTAATTTTTCCAGACGTAAAGGATGTTTCATATTATGAAAATAAATACCAAAAAAGAGATTTACCAGAAGGAGCAATAGTTACAAGATTTGCTCCAAGTCCAACTGGTTATGTACACATTGGAGGAATATATCAATCATTAATTGCCAAAAAGGTTGCTAAACAAACAGATGGAGTATTTTTCTTAAGAATAGAAGATACTGATCAAAAAAGAGAAGTAGAAAATGCAGTAGAAGGAATAATTGAATCATTAGATGATTTTGGTTTAGTACCAGATGAAGGAATGGTGTCACAAGACGAAGAAAAAGGAAATTATGGACCATATAAGCAATCATTAAGAAAAGATATATATCAAGCATATGCTAAATATTTAATAGAGCAAGGAAAAGCATATCCATGTTTTTGTTCTCCAGAGCAATTAGATGAAATGCGTAGCAAGCAAGAAGCGGCTAAAATAAGACCTGGTTATTATGGCGTTTGGGCAAAATGCAGAAATATAACAGTAGAAGAAGCTGCTAAAAAAATAGAAGCAGGAGAAAAATATATAATAAGATTAAAATCACCAGGAAGAGAAGATAAAAAAATTAAACACAAAGACGTAATAAAAGGAAATGTTGAATTTCCAGAAAATGATCAAGATGTAATAATTATAAAAGCAGATGGACTTCCTACATATCACTTTGCACATGCAATAGATGACCACTTAATGGGAACAACACATGTAATAAGAGGAGATGAATGGTTATCTTCTATTCCACTACATTTACAATTGTTTTATGTACTTGGATTTAAGGCTCCAAAATATGCACATATTGCACCAATAATGAAAAATGATAATGGCAATAAACGTAAACTAAGTAAAAGAAAAGATCCAGAAGCTGCGGTAAGTTATTATGCAGAAGAAGGAATTCCAGTTGAAGCAGTTAAAGAATATTTATTAAATATTGCAAATTCAAATTTTGAAAACTGGAGAAGAGCAAATCCAGATAAATCTATAGAAGAGTTTGAATTACAATTAAATAAAATGAGTGTAAGTGGAGCATTATTTGATATGGTAAAATTACTTGATGTATCTAAAATTGTTATATCAAAAATGACTGCAGAAGAAGTTTATAATAATACTTTAAAATGGGCTTGCAAATATAATAAAGAATTATTAAAATTATTAGAAGATAAAGAATATGCTATAAAAGTATTTGGCATAGAAAGAGGAAACAAAAAACCAAGAAAAGACATTGCAAAATGGTCAGATGTACTTGAAAATATTGAATATATGTATGACGAAGAATTTTATAACAAAAAACAAAACTATGAATATCAAGTAATTAATAATAAAGAAGACATTAAAAAAATATTAAATTTATATATAGAAAAATATTATAATGAAAATGATGATAAGCAAGCTTGGTTTGATAAAATAAAAGAATTAGCGGGCGAAATGGGATATGCAAAAGAAGTAAAAGAATTCAAAGCAAATCCAGATATGTATAAAGCACATGTTGGAGATGTAAGTACAGTATTAAGAATTGCATTAACAGGAAGAACAAATACTCCAGACATGTATGAAATTATGAAGGTATTAGGAAAAGAAAGAATCGAAAAAAGATTTAAATTAATTTAGTAGTAATTATGCTATTGTGGCATTTTATAATACATTTATAAGGTGAAATAAATATGAATTATAACATTGGAGATATTGTAAGAACAAAAAAACAACATCCATGTGGAAGTAAATTATGGAAAATAACTAGAGTTGGAGTTGATTTTAAATTACAGTGCGAAAATTGTGGACATGTAGTAACATTGCCAAGAGAAAAGGCACTAAAAATTATAACAAAGAAAATAGAAGAGGAATAATGGAATAATAGACGGCTTTGGTTAAAAATCGTCTGTTTTTCCATTTAAAGGAGATTTAAATATGCTAGAGAAAAGTAAAAAAATAATAGAAAAAAATTTAAAATGGATAATAGTATTTTTCTGCTTATTAGCATTTTTAGCAATAGCAGAGGACGTTTTTAATCAAGATATAATGAAATGCGATACATTTGCTTATAATATAATAGTAAAACAAATGCGATTTGACTTTTTAACAGTTATAATGAAAGTAATAACAAATTTTGGAAGTGCAATTTCTATAATAATAATCTCACTACTATCAGTAATATTTATAAAAGATAAAAAGGTTTCAGCTTCTGTAATTATTAATATTATACTTGTTACAATTCTTAATCAGGTATTAAAAAATATATTACAAAGGCCAAGACCAGATGGGTTTAGGTTAATTAGCGAAAGTGGATATAGTTTTCCTTCTGGGCATTCAATGGTAAGTATGGCATTTTATGGACTATTTATATATTTGGCATATACTAAAATAGAAAATAAAAATTTAAGAAGTATAGTTTGTATTTTATTATCTATATTAGTTGTATTAATAGGATTTAGTAGAATATATTTAGGGGTTCATTATGCAAGTGATGTTTTAGGCGGTTTTCTTATTTCTATGAGTTATTTAATTGTATTTGTGGAAATAGTTCCTAAATTGTTAAATTTAAAGGGAGGAAATAAGGATGAAAAAATTGATAAATAGTTTCAAATATGCTATTTGTGGAATTAAAACAGCAATTAAAAGAGAAACAAATTTAAAGATACATATTTTTATAATGCTAATAGTAATTATATTTGGAGTTGTTTTGAAAATTAATGTTTCCGAGTGGATAACTTGCATTATACTATTTGGCTTAGTTATTAGTGCTGAGTTATTAAATACAGCAATAGAAATTACAGTAGATATAGCAATGCCAAAAATAAATGAAAAGGCTAAAAAAGCTAAAGATATAGCCGCAGGAGCTGTACTAATTACAGCAATTGCAGCAGCTATAATTGGAATAATAATATTTCTTCCTAAAATAATAGGAATATAAAATAAAAAGGCAATAAATTGAAACTATTTTAAAAATCAATTTATTGCTTCTTTATTTTATATATATTTTTCTAGAATATTCCAAACTTCATCTTTATATATTTTTCTTTCAGAAGAAAAGGGAAGAGTTGGAATATCTCCTATAGGATTAAGTTCTTTTTGAATATTATTAGCTGCTGAGTCTACTTTTGTTATTGCAATCTTATCGGCTTTATTGGTAAGAATTATAAATGGCAAACCAGCAGATATAACATAGTTATACATTAATCTATCATTATTAGTTGGAGTGTGACGAATATCAACTAAGAATATTATTAATGAAATTTGTTTTCTATTAAATAAATATTCCTCAATAAACCTTCCAACTTGCTCTTGCTCTTTTTTGGACATTTTACTATAACCATAACCGGGTAAATCTACAAAATAAAATTTTTCGTCAATATTATAAAAATTTATTTGACGTGTTTTTCCGTGGTTCGCTACTGGTTCTAGCTAATTTTTTTCTATTTATCATTGTATTTATAAAACTAGATTTTCCAACATTAGATTTCCCAACTAAAACAATTTCTGGCAAATTACTTTCTGGATATTGCTTTGGACTAACAGCTGAGATTTCAAATTTAGGATTTTTTACTATCATAATATGCTACCTTTCTAAATTTAGTAGGACATTTTATACTTGTCCTACTTGTATTTTTTCTTTTCCACCCATGTAAGGTCTTAAAACCTCTGGAATTGTAATACTTCCATCTTCATTATAATTATTTTCAAGTAAGGCAATTAATCCCCTTGGAGTAGCTACAACAGTATTGTTTAATGTATGCAAATAATAATTGCCATTTTCACTCTTTACACGAATACCTAAACGTCTAGCTTGTGCATCTCCTAAGTTAGAACAACTACAAACTTCAAAATATGTTTTTTGTCTTGGACTCCAAGCTTCTATGTCACAAGATTTTACTTTTAAATCTGCTAAATCTCCTGAACAACAATCAAGTTGTCTAACAGGAATATTCCAACTTCTAAATAAATCAACACTTAATTTCCACATTTTATTGTACCAATTCATTGATTCCTCTGGATCGCATAAAACAATCATTTCTTGTTTTTCAAATTGATGTACACGATATAAACCTCTTTCTTCTAAACCATGAGAACCAATCTCTTTTCTAAAACATGGAGAATAAGAAGTCATGCAAATAGGAAGTTGAGCTTTTTTTATAAATTGGTCTTTAAACTTTCCAATCATTGAATGTTCAGAAGTACCAATTAAATATAAATCTTCTCCTTCAATTTTATACATCATAGCATCCATTTCTTCAAAACTCATAACACCATTTACAACATCACTGCGAATCATAAAAGGAGGAATGGCATAAGTAAAACCATTATCAATCATATAATCTCTTGCATATGCAAGCATTGCTTCATGAAGTCTTGCAATATCTCCAATTAAATAATAAAAACCAACACCACTAGTACGTCCAGCAGATTCTTTATCTAAACCATTAAATTTATTAATAATATCAGCATGATGAGGAATTTCATAATTAGGAACTATAGGTTCACCAAATTTCTGAACTTCTACATTTTGACTATCATCTTTTCCAATAGGTACAGAAGGATCAATAATATTAGGAATTTTTAACATTCTAGATCTTATTTCTTCTGAATATTTTGACTCTAATTTTTCGTTTTCTTCTAGTTGTTTATTAATTTCCTGAACTTCAGACTTTATGCTGTTAGCTTCTTCTTTTTGTCCTTGTTTCATAAGTTCACCTATTTTAGAACTTAAAGATTTTCTTTGGGCTCTTAAATTATCTCCATTTAGTTGTGCTTTTCTATTTTTAATATCAAGTTCTATAACTTCATCTACTAAAATAAGTTTTTGATCTTGAAATTTCTTTTTAATATTATCCTTTACAATTTCAGGATTCTCTCTTAAAAATTTAATATCTATCATAATTTACCTCCGATGTTTTTTATTGTAAATAATTTTTTTCAATTTCAGGAACCAATTCAAATCTATGTTTTTGACCTGTAATATTGTCTTGTCTAGAAGGGGAAATTTCCTCTAAAAACATTTTTTCTGGTCTAATCCAAATTTGACGGTTGTCCTCTCTTGCGTATAATGTTTTATATATAACCATTGCCTCTGTAGTTTCCGAGTTATAGCCAATATTTTCTACAAAATAATAATTTCCTTTAAAATGACGATATACTCTACCGATTTTTACACTTTCCATATGTAAAACCTCCTATTTACTTAATTAATGCATATTATATAATATTTTCTAATAATTAGCAAGAAATTGAAAGATAAAAGCTAATTATATACAAAAAAATGCCTAAGAATAAGCTTAGACATTTTTGGTGCTAGTAAGTATATTTGAAATATTAAAACCTAGCAATATACAAAGAAATGAAATTAAAGTGTAAATATCCCAATTTAATTCAGGAAGCAATATAAAAGTAGAACCTATTGTAAATCCTATAATAGTATAAAAAGTTTGTGAATAAAAATGTTCTAATAAAAATTTGGTGGTTTTCATGCAAATAATACAACCAAAAAATAAACCAATTCCCATAGGTAACAATATTGGAAAATATAAATTGGAAACAGAAGTTAAATAAGTAGAATAAACTCCAAGAAGCATTAAAATAACAGTACTACTAACACCTGGAACTATTATTCCAACAGACATTATAAAACCACAAACAACTAAATAAAAGAAATTAATAGAGTTACTAGAGGTTATGCATAAATTATTTTCTAATATTACTGTAAATATTCCTATAGAAAGTGCAATAAGTGTAAAAGCAATGTAATTAAATTTAAATGCCCTTTTAGAATTTATTTCTTTAACTAAAGAAGGAAGAGTACCAATAATTAAACCTATAAATATTGATTTTGTTTGTATAGGAAATTTATATAAAAGATAATTTAACATATTACTAAATAGCAGTATTCCAATTATTGCTCCAATAAAAATTGGAAACAAAAATTTAATATTTTCTTTAATATTTTTAAAAAATCCCAAAACACTATTAAGTAATTTTTCATAAATTCCGAAAATAACACAAAGAACACCACTACTAATACCAGGAATAATAGCTCCAGCACCAATAAAAATACCTTTTATGCAATTAGAAATAAAATCCATAAAAAATCCTTTCATATTTTTTATAAAATATATGCAAAAAAAAGAAAAATAGTATATAATAAATAAAAAAAGGATGATAAAAATGAGAATATTTATAGGTGGATCAGTAAGTGAGAATATAGATAATAAATACATAGAAGAAGGAAACAAATTAGTAGAATTAATATTAGAAAATGACTTTGAAGTATTATGCTGTGCAGATTTAAGAGGATTTATTGGAAAATTATATAGCAATATGAAAAAAAGAACAGATAAAAAAATAATTCTAACAGTTCCAAAAATATATAAAAAATACACAACAAACATAAAAGAAAAGATTGATATAGTTACAAATACAATAAATGAAAGAACAGATGAATCAATAAAAAATTCAGATGTATGTTTATTTATGCCAGGAGGAATAGGAACTATATATGAAATAATGAGTACTATAGAAACCAAAAGAGCAGGAGAGCACAAAAATAAAATTGTTATAGTTAATAATTTTGGATATTATAACGAATTTATAAATATGCTAGAAAAAGTTTATAAAGAGGAATTTGCAGAAACTTCGACTAAGGAATTGTATAAAATAGTAAATACAGTAGAAGAAGCAATAAATTATATAAAAAAATAAAAATAAAAAATTAATTTAATAGGTCATGCACTTTTAAATTTTTTAAACATACAATTTATGTATAAAGAATTTGGAGGTGCATTTATGGTTTCAGCACTTTGTAGTGTAGGAGTAATAGGAATTTTACAATTTTTAAAATCAGCAGTATTTTTAACTGGATATATACAAGGAAGCAATTTATTTCCAGAGCCATTGTCATCGGAAGAGGAAAAAATATATTTGGAAAAAATGGCAAGTGGCGATGAAGAAGCTAGAAATTTACTTATAGAAAGAAACTTAAGATTAGTAGCACATGTTGCTAAAAAATATGCAAATACAAAAGTCGAGCAAGATGATTTAATATCAATCGGAACTATTGGGCTTATAAAAGGAATAAGGAGCTTTAAGGTGGAAAAAGGAGCTAGACTTTCTACATATGTTTCAAGATGTATAGATAATGAAATACTAATGCATTTAAGAGCAACTAAAAAATTAAATGCAGAAGTCTATTTAAATGAACCAATTGGAAAAGACAAAGATGACAACGTTGTAACATTGCAAGAGGTACTAGAAAATAACGAAAGAAATATAGAAGATGAAGTTGACTTAAAAATGAAAGTAAAAATACTATACGAAAAAATTAAAAATGTTTTAAAAGATAGAGAAAAAACAATTATTGAATTAAGGTTTGGATTAGATGGAAATAAGCCCAAAACTCAAAACGAAATAGCACAAATGATGGGAATATCACGTTCTTACGTATCTAGAATAGAAACAAAAGCAATAGGAAAACTATCAAAAGAAATAAAAGAATAAAATATAATTAAAAGAGCAAACGAATATTGAAATTCATTTGTTCTTTTTTGTATAATTAAAAATATTAATAAGAGAAATAAAGTTCAAAGGAGATAAAGTATGAGAATTTTATTAGTAGAAGATGACCCAATTTTATCAGATACAATAAAACAATGTATTGAAAATAAATATGATGTAGAACAAGAGTATTCTGGAGAAGATGCATATCTTATAGCAAGAAGTGATATATATGATTTAATTATTCTTGACTTAATGTTGCCAGAAATGTCTGGATATGAAGTATTAAATAATTTAAGAAAAGAAAAAGTATATACACCAGTTTTAATATTAACTGCAAAAGACGGATTAGAAGACAAATTAAAAGGTTTTCAATATGGGGCAGACGATTATTTAGTTAAACCATTTGAAAGTAAAGAATTGTTAGCAAGAATAGAGGCTATAATGAGAAGAACAAAACAAAATTATTCTTCAGACTTATTACAGTTTAAGGATTTAATTATAAACTTAAATACAAGAGAAGCCCAAATTAAAGACAATAAAATTCTGCTACAAGGAAAGCAATTTGACATGTTAGAATATCTTATGGGGTTTAGAAATACAATAATTACCAAAGAGCAAATATTTGATAAAATATGGGGATTTAATTCAGAAACAACAAATGTTGTAGAAGTTTATGCAAGTGATAAGTAAGGAGAAATAAAATGGATGAAAAAAAGGAAATAAAAAAACAATTAATAAAAAATATGTTAATAAATTTTATAATATATACAATTATTCTATTTATTTTTGATTTAGTTATTTATAACCAAGTAGTATTTTTTTTATATAAAGATATAGACAAGCAATTAGAAAATTCAATTTATGAAATTGGCAATGAAAAAAGACCAATAAGACCAGATAACAGTTTTGCCAAAAATCCAACTATGCCAGAAGAAAAAAGAGATATAAATCCTAGATTAATTAAAATAGAAAGAGATTCAAACGGAAAAATACAAAATGAAGATGAGCTTGGAAATTTAGAAAGATACATAAACGAGATTAAATTTTCAGATTCTAATTTATATAATATATATAAGATTCAGATAGGGGGAAAATATAATTATAGAGTAATTAATTATGAAACAACAAAAAACAATGAAAAAGTATATATTCAAATATTAGCAAATGTAGATGGAGAAGAAGGGACTTTAGAAAATTTATTAAATATATTAATAATTGGAACAGCAATTTTGGTTATAATTTTTATTGTGGTTAGTTACATATTATCTAAAAAAGCAATGAAGCCAATTATTAGTGCTTATAAAAAACATTAAAAGAAACAAGAAGATTAACAAAATTAATAAAAGAACTAATGGAATTAGCTAGAGCAGATGATAATAATAGCAAAATAGAAAAGGAAGAAACAAACATAAATAAATTAATAGAAGAGGTAGCTGCACCTTATATAGATATGGCTGCTATGCAAGAAAAAACAATAGAATTTATAGATACAGGAATAGGGATTAGCAATTGCAAAAACTATTGTAAATATGCATAATGGTACAATAAAAGCTATACACAACAAGCCTAAAGGTACAATTATAAAAATAAGAATTTGAAAATTTTATATTTCAAATTCTTATTTGTTTTTTATATTAAAATTTATTTTCATTATTAGTAAATTGAACATATTGAATATTATCATAAATAAATCTAATAACTTTTTCAAGAAATGGAATATCATTAGGTATTTCATTTATATTAATAAAAGATAATGAACCACCACAAGAAAGGCTTTGAAATTCGCTTTCAAATAGGAGTTTATCAAATACATCTATTTTTTCTCTATAGTCTATATGATAAGAATTAGTATAGTATCCTTTGTCTGTTATATCTTTTATTGTACCAAAGTTTTCTTTGTCTATTTTTGCAAATTTATAACATAAACTGTTAGATGGTGTACCATATAAAGTAAAGTCTATATTAGTTTCTTTTTTCCAATTATTTATAGTCTGTTTTAAATAATTCATTACTTTTATTGCAAAGTCATGTCCTTCAACAGTAGTGTGTGAAATACCTTTTAATAATTTAGTCATTTCGTATATGCCAATATATCCAAGAGACATTGTAGAATATCCATTATATAGTAAGTTATCTATTTTTTCGTTTTCTTTTAATCTAGCTATTGCACCATGTCTCCAATGTATAGGGCTTATATTAGCTGAGGTACCAACTAATGAATAATGTCTACACATTAAGGCTTCTTTGCACAATTCTAATCTTTCATCTAGTAATTTCCAAAAATCATTTTCATTTCCATCTGCAATAATTGCAATTTGGGGTAAATTAATACTTACAATTCCTTGATTAAATCTTCCTTCAAATTTATAATTTCCATTTTCATCTTTCCATGGAGATAAAAAATTTCTGCAACCCATTGGACTAAATACATTGTTTTTATAATTTTCGCGCATTTTTTTTGCAGATATATAATTTGGAGATAATCTTTTTAAAGAGCATTCTATGGCAAGTTTAGTTAAGTAGTCATATTTTCCACCTTTTAAACAATTTTGCTCATCTAAGACATAAACCAAATTAGGTTGCAAAGGAGTAACATATATTCCATTTTCATTTTGTATTCCTTTAATTCTTTGATTTAAAATTTCTTGTATTATCATGGCATTTTCTTTTTGGTATTGGTCATTTTCACTTAATTCTAAAAAAAGTGTAATAAAAGGTGATTGACCATTTGTAGCCATAAAGGTATTAATTTGATATTGGATTGTTTGAATTCCTAATGTTAATTCTTCTTGAAGTCTATTTTGAATAATATTTTCTATAGTATCATCTGAAAGCTTATTTTTATATTTTTCCTCTACTTCTTTTTTTAATTTAGTATAGCTTTTTCTTAAATATTTGCCTAGGTGTTTTAAAGATAAAGATTGACCGCCATATTGATTACTTGAAATTGTTGCTATAATTTGTGTTGTAACAATGCAGGCAGTTAAAAAGGTTTGAGGACTTTTTATTAGCTTTTGGTTTATAACAGTTCCATTGTCCAACATGTCGCCTAAATTAACAATACAACAATTAAAAATTGGCTGAACAAAATAATTTGCATCATGAAAATGCAAAATTCCTTTTTCATCTGCTTTTACTATTTTTTCTGGTAGTAACAATCTTTTGGTTAAATCCTTAGAAACCTCGCTTGCTATATAATCTCTTTGAGAAGAAGCTAAAAGTGTATTATTATTTAATTGGGTTTGTGGAAGTTGAGAATTTTCATTTCTTATTATGCCTAAAATTGATTGATCAGTTGTATTTTGCTTTCTAACTAATGCACGAGTGTATCTGTATACTATATATTTTTTTGCTAATTCATATTTTCCAAGTTCCATTAATTGTTGTTCTATAATGTCTTGAATGTCTTCTACAAGCATTCGTTTTTTATTTAAATCTTCTATATAATTAATAATACTTTTTATAGTATCTTTAGATGCTTTTTGTTTTTCTTTTACTTCTTTATTTGCTTTTTCTATGGCTATTGAAATTTTTTGTCTGTCATAATCTACAACTCTACCATCTCTTTTTATTATTTTCATAAATATAATTCCTTCCATATATTAATGAGTATATTATATATTAATATAAATAATTTACTGTTGCAAAAGCAACAAAAATAATGAAAGTTTATTATAAATTAAAAGGGAACTAATTTTGATAAATATTACAAAAATATTACAATTATATTACAAAAATGTAATATAATTTATTTTCCTAGAGAGAAGCTAAAAAACTTTTTTAAAAAAATTTTTTTCAAAAAAAGTTGCTTTTGCAACAGTAAAAAAATAAAGATGATATATAATAAAAACATCAAAAATGAAGGAGGAAATGTATAAATGAAAATCATAAAAAGGGATGGAACAATAGTAGCTTATAATCCTGAAAAAATAAGAATAGCAATAGAAAAAGCAAATAAAGAAGTATCAAAAAAATCTAGAGCTTCTGAAGAACAAATTAATGAAATTATACAATACATAGAGGAGTTAAGAAAAAATAGAATTTTAGTAGAAGATATACAAGACATAATAGAACAAAAGCTAATGGGATTAGAAAAATATGAATTAGCAAAAAAATATATAACTTATCGTTATACAAGAGAATTAATAAGAAAAGCCAATACAACAGACCAATCAATTAAAGAACTAATTGAAGGAGAAAGCGAATATTGGAATAATGAAAACTCTAATAAAAATGCAACAGTAGTAACAACACAAAGAGACTATTTGGCAGGAATTACAAGTACTGACATAACAAGAAGATTTTTATTACCAGAAGACATTGTAAAAGCACATGACGAAGGTATTATACATTTCCACGATGCAGATTATTTTGCACAAAACGCATTAACAAATTGCGAACTTATAAACTTAGAAGATATGTTACAAAATGGAACAATAATGAATGGTGTTATGATAGAAAAGCCACATAGATTTATAACTGCATGTACAATAGCAACACAAATAATTTTGGCAGTTACATCATCAACATATGGTGGAGCAACGGTATCACTTTCACATTTAGCTCCATTTGTAAAAAGTAGTTATGATAAATATTATGAAAAATATAAAAATAGAGGTTTAACACAAAAACAATGCGAAGAATATGCTAAACAAGATACTAAAAAAGAAGTAGCAGATGGTGTTCAAACATTTAACTATCAAGTTAATTCTATGACAAATACAAACGGACAAGCTCCATTTTTATCAGTATGTATGTATTTAGGTGAAACAGATGAATACAAAGAAGAATTAGCAATGGTTATAGAAGAGTTTTTAAAACAAAGAATAGAAGGATTTAAAAACGAAAAAGGTGTATATGTTACACCTGCGTTTCCAAAATTATTATACGTAATAGAAGAAGACAATATACACAGAAATAGCAAATATTGGTATTTAACAGAACTTGCTGCAAAATGTACAGCAAAAAGAATGGTTCCAGATTATATATCTGAAAAGAAAATGAAAGAATTTAAAGTTGACAAAAACGGAGAGGGGCAATGCTATCCTTGTATGGGATGTCGCTCGTTCTTAACACCATATGTAGACCCAAAAACAAATAAACCAAAATATTATGGTAGATTTAACCAAGGTGTTGTAACATTAAATTTAGTTGATGTTGCATTAACATCTGGAAAAAATATAAATAAATTCTGGAAAATATATGATGAAAGACTTGAATTATGCCATAAAGCATTACAAGTAAGACATGAAAGACTAAGTAAAGTAACAAGCGATGTTGCACCAATTTTATGGCAACATGGAGCATTTGCAAGATTAGGAAAAGGCGAGAAAATACATGATTTATTACATGGTGGATATTCAACAATTTCACTTGGATATGCAGGACTTTACGAATGTGTAAAATATATGACAGGACATAGTCATACAGATAATGGAGAAGGAAAAGAATTTGCAATAGAAGTTATGCAAAAATTAAACGATAAATGTAATGAATGGAAAGAAAAAGAAAACATTGACTATAGTGTATATGGTACCCCAATTGAATCAACAACATATAAATTTGCAAAATGTTTAAAAGATAGATTTGGAGTAATAAAAGGAATTACAGATAGAGACTATATAACTAATTCATACCATGTTCCAGTATTTGAAGAAATAGATGCATTTTCAAAATTAAAATTAGAAAGCGAATTCCAAAGACTAAGCCCAGGAGGAGCTATATCTTATGTAGAAACTCCAAATTTACAAGATAATTTAGAAGTAGTTATTCAAATAATCAAATTTATTTATGACAATATTATGTATGCAGAATTAAATACAAAATCAGATTATTGCCAAAAATGTGGATTTGATGGAGAAATATTAATAGATGAAAATTTAGAATGGTATTGTCCAAATTGTGGAAATAGAGACCATAATACACTAAACGTAGCTAGAAGAACATGTGGATATATTGGAAGTAATTTTTGGAATAAAGGAAGAACACAAGAAATAAAAGAAAGAGTTCTTCACATTGATAATAAAGATGATGAATAATAAGAGGTGAAATATTAAATGAGATATAATAAAATAAGAAAAATGGATATTTCAGACGGACCAGGAGTTAGAGTATCAATATTTATGCAAGGGTGTACATTTAATTGTAAAAACTGTTTTAATAAAGAAACACATGATTTCAATGGTGGAAAAGAATTTACACAAGAAACTATAAATAGAGTTTTAGAATTATGTGAAAATGATAATATAGAAGGACTATCTATATTAGGTGGAGAACCGATGAACGCTATAAACATAGAAGGAACAACTAAATTAGCTAAAGCATTTAAAGAAAAATTTCCTAATAAAAATTTATGGGCTTGGTCAGGATTTAAATTTGACAGAGATTTAAAAGATAAAGAAGTAGTTAAATATTTAGATGTTTTAGTAGATGGTCAGTATGTTGATGAACTACATAACCCATCTTTAGATTGGAGAGGTTCATCAAATCAAAGAGTAATAGATGTTCAAAACAGCTTAAAAAATAATGAATTAATAACAATAGGTTAAATAGGGGATAGATATGCAAAATATGTTTTCAAGAACTGAATTATTAATTGGAAAAGAAGGAATAGAAAAATTACAAAAAGCAAAAGTCGCAATTTTTGGAATTGGTGGTGTAGGATCTTTTGTAGTTGAAGCATTAATAAGAGCAGGAGTTTCTAATTTTATATTAGTAGATAAAGATGTAGTAGATGTAACAAATATAAATAGACAAATAATAGCAACAAACAAAACAATAGGACAACCTAAAGTTGAAGTTGCTAAGCAAAGAATGCTAGAAATAAATCCAGATGCAAAAATTCAAACTTATCAAGAATTTTTTATGCCAGAAAGCGAAGGAATTTTAGATAATACAATAGATTATGTTGTTGATGCTATAGATACTGTAACTGCAAAAATAGAATTAGTAGTTAGAGCAAACCGACTACAAATACCAATAATATCTTGTATGGGAGCTGGAAACAAACTAGATCCAACTAAGTTTGAGGTGACTGATATATATAAAACAAATACATGTCCACTAGCTAAAGTTATGAGAAAAGAGTTAAAAAATAGAAATATAAACAAATTAAAAGTAGTTTATTCTAAAGAACAACCAATAAAAAGAGAAGATGGAAGTAGGGTTCCAGCAAGTATATCATTTGTTCCGTCAGTTGCAGGGTTAATTGCTGCGGGAGAAGTTATAAAAGATATAATAAAGAAATAAAAGTAAAAAAGTTTTAGAAAAAAATTTAAATCTAAAACTTTTTTATTTTGAAAGTAAATCTATTATTGTGTTTATAACAATTTCAATCATTTTATCATAATCCATATTACTATGTTTATGGTAAACAATTTCGTGGCATAAATTATCTATTAAGCCAATAGATATATGAACTTTTTCTTCTAAATTACTAGAAGAAAATCCATTTTCAATTAATAGGTTAGTACATGTAAAAAACGGAAAAATAGAAAGTGTAACTGCAAATGAGAACCCTAAAAAAATAGAAGAAGTAAAATGGTAAAAGGAGACTAAAATTAGTAAATTAAAGAAAAAAATGTTTAGAGACATCAAGCTAAATAAATCTCAATTCATAGCAATCTTCTTAATGGTATTTTTAGGAGTTTTAGTATATGGTGGGGTTCGTTCTTATATGGATGGAATGGCCAATTCAGCAGAAGTATTTTATAGAGAAAATAATTTAGAAGATTTAAATGTAGTTGGAAACAATTTTAGCAAAGATGACTTAGAAAAAATAAAAAATATGGAAAATGTAAATGAAGCAGAACGCAAACTAACAATTACAGGAACAATGGAACATGAAAAAGACAGATTTTTGCAATTAAACTTTATAGAATCAAATAAAATATCAAAATTTTATGTTATAGAAGGTGAAGGTTTTGACGTAAATAAATCTGGAGTATGGCTTGACAATTTTTATGCTAAAAATAACAATTTAAAAGTTGGAGACACAATAAAAATAAAATATGACGGAGAAACATTAGAAGAAAAAATAGTAGGGTTTATAAATGTGCCAGATCATGTATATGACGTAAAAGATGAATCAGAATTATTCCCAAACCATGAAGACTATGGCTTTGCATATCTTTCAATAAATGAATTTCCAGAACATTATATTAAGAAAAATGTTATGAAAAAAATGAATGTAATAGATGAAGCAATATTCGATATGTATGTAAAGGACTTTAATTGCAAAGACTATTTAATATTTAATTATATTATGGTTGATGTAAATGGAGAAGAAAATAAAGACAGTGTAAAAGCAAATATAGAAAACAATGTAGAATCAGCAATTGCTGTATCTGACATAAAAGATTCACCTTCATATTCTGTATATCAAGGAGAAATAGAAGAAGGAGAAACCTATGTAGGAATATTCTCAGGACTATTCTTATTTATTGCAATTTTGTCAGTTATTACAACAATGACAAGAGTTGTAAAAAAACAAAGAATTCAAATTGGAACATTAAAAGCACTTGGATTTAAGAAAAGAAAAATAACAATGCATTATGTAGGGTATGGATTTTGGATATCATTAATTTCAGCAATAATCGGTTTAATTGCAGCACCATTACTAATAGGAAATATATTTATAGGAATGGAAATGAGTTATTTCGAAGTTCCAAACGGAAAAGCCGCAGTAGACAGTAGCAGTTTCCTAGTTGCAGCAATAGTTGTTTTAATAATATCAATAATAACATATTTAACATGTAGAAGTGAATTAAAAGAATCACCAGCAGAAACATTAAGAGAAAAAATGCCAAAAGTTAAAAGCAAAAGTTTGGATATTACTTCAAAAGGAATATTTAAAAATATGAAATTTGCAAGTAAGTGGAATCTTAGAGATATTTTAAGAAATAAAACAAGAACACTAATGGGAATAGTTGGAATAGTTGGATGTACAATGATTTTAGTATGTGCATTTGGAATGTTTGACTCATTACATAATTTTATAGATTGGCAATTTGATGATTTATATAATTTTAATTACAAACTATCATTAAAAGAAGAATATTCTAGCGAACAATTTAACGAAATAACTTCAAAATATGGTAATGCAACATCACAAACTTTAGGAATTGAAATAAAAAATGGAGATAAAAGAGAAGCAAATAACATATTTGTTACAGATGCAAAAGATTATGTAAGATTTACTTCAAAGGAAAAAGAATATATTACATTAAAAGATAATGGAATATATGTAACACAAAAACTTGCTGAAAATAAAGGTTATAAAATAGGAGATAAACTTACATGGCATATATATGGAAGTGACACATATTATGAAAGCGAAATTGTAGGAATGGATCGTGATCCACAAAATCAAAATGTTAAAATGACAAGAAAATACTTAGAATCACTTGGAATAGAATATAAAGCAGATAATGTATATACAAACGAAAATTTAAGTGAAATAAAAGAAATTGATGGTGTAGAATTAATACAAAATAAAGAGGCTTTAAAAGAAGGCTTGAGCAATATGTTAAAGACAATGCAAGCTATGATTATATTATTAATTGTAGTAGCTGCTATACTTGGAAGTGTAATTATTTATAATCTAGGTATACTATCATTTACAGAAAAACAATATCAATTTGCTACATTAAAAGTTTTAGGATTTAAAGATAGAAAAATAAAGAAAATATTTATTAAACAAAATAACTGGATAACGATAGTTTCAATTATAATTGGATTACCATTAGGATATTTTATGACAAATTATATATTTAAAGCAGCTTTAGCAGAAAATTATGATATGCATGCATATATTAAAGTACTTTCATACATTTTCGCAACAGTAGGAACATTAGTAGTATCATTTATTTCATCACATATGTTAGCAAAAAAAGTTAAAAAAATAGATATGGTAACAAGTTTAAAAGGAAATGAATAATGGGAAATATTGTATTATTAGATGATTTAACTATTAATAAAATTGCAGCAGGAGAAGTTATTGAAAGACCAGCAAATGTTGTGAAAGAGTTAGTAGAAAATTCAATTGATGCAGGAGCAAACAAAATAACAATAGAAATAAAAAATGGCGGAAAAACATTTATAAAAGTTGTAGATAATGGCAAAGGAATGGAACAAGACGATATGTTACTTTCCTTAGAACGCCATGCTACAAGTAAAATTAAAAATATTGAAGATTTAGAAAATAATTATACTATGGGGTTTAGAGGAGAAGCAATGGCAAGTATTGCTTCTATTTCTAAACTTATTCTTGCTTCTAAAACAAAAAATATGTTGTCCGGAACAAAAATTGTAGCAAAAGCTGGAGAAATACAAGAAAAAGAAGAAATTACACGAGATATAACAAGAGATGTGGATTATAAATATATTGGAATTTTATTAAAAACATATATTATAGTAGAAATTGATGAAGAACTGTATTTAATTGATCAACATGCGGCACATGAAAGAATACTATATGAGCAAATAAAAAATAATTACAAAAATAATATTAGCAGAAACTGCCAAATGGTGCTTATTCCAGAAGTTGAAAGCCTAACATATAAAGAAATGGAATTTGTAAGGCAGAATATAGAGCTTTTTAAAAATACAGGATTTGAAATTGATATATTTGGTGAAAATAGCGTTAAAATTAATGGGATTCCCGACTTAGAATACAAAGGAAAAAGCAAAAATATTTTTCTAGATATTTTAGACGAAATGGTTTCGAATGAAAGAACATCAATAAAAGATGTAGAAGAAAGATTTATAGCAACAGTTGCATGCAAGGCAGCAGTAAAAGCAGGGATGGATTTAGAAAAAGCAGAAGTAGATAATCTAATAAAGAATTTATTAAGTCTAAAAAATCCATATACTTGTCCACATGGAAGGCCAACAACTATAAAAATATTTAAAAAAATGATAGATAAAAGGTAATAATATAAAAAACTCCTCTATTTATAGAGGAATTTTTTAGTTAGAAGCAAATTTTTGCTTAACAGTATCAATTTTTTGTTGTTCTACAGTAGTAGTTTTATACCAACCTTTTTCTGACATTAAATTATAAATTTTATTTTGAATGTCTAAAGACTCATTTAAAGCATCTTTAAAAGTATTATGAACTTCTAAAGTTGTTGATTCAATAGTACCATGAAGATATAAGTCACAAACTCCTTTTATTATGAGTAGCTCTTTTTCCATTAAATCTTTATCTTCCATAATAACCTCCTATAATAAATTTAAAAATTTGTTAAAAATTTCTGTATGTTTTTGTTCCAACTCTGCAATATAAGAAGAAAGAGAAGGATCTGTTAATTTTGTAGAAGTTTTTTGGCTACATGATTTCATAAATGCCTCATGTCCTAAAGCATCTTCTACATATAAAAGTTCTTTACTTGTCATATTAAATATCACCACCTAAAAGTATTATTAACTAATTTTTATAATATATACTAAGTTATATTTTAATAAACTATGAATTTGTATAAATAAAAAATAGAATTCATAAAATATAAAAAGCAAAATTCTATATTTTAGGAGGAAAATATGATAATTGATTTACATTCAGATACAATTCAAAGAGCTAAAGATGAAAATTTAAAACTTACAGACAATAAACTTTCAGTAAATTTAAATGATACGGCAAAAAAATTGCCATATATTCAAGCTTTAGGCACTTTTGTAAATCCTAAATATAATGTGAAAAATGAAGGATTTAATAGAGCAATTAGTATAATTAACAACTTTTATAATTTATATGAAGAAGAAAAAGATAAAATATTTATAATAAAAAACAAGCAGGATTTTACAAGCAAGCAATTACAATCAAAAACAGGGGTAATATTAACAATTGAAAATGGTAGTGCAATTTCATCTAATTTAAAAAATATAGACATTTTATATAATAAAGCAGTTAGAATGATGGGAGTAGTTTGGAATGAAGATAATGAGCTAGCTTCAGGGGCAATGACTAATAATGATACAGGATTAACCCAACTAGGAAAAAAATATGTAAAAACACTAGAAGAAAAAAATATAATTATAGATGTATCTCATATGTCCAAAAAAAGTTTTTATGATACACTTTTAAATACCCAAAAACCATTAATAGCAAGTCATTCATGTGTAGAGGCTATATGTAATCATAGAAGAAACTTAAGTGATGACCAAATAAAACAAATTGCAAAACGTGAAGGTGTTATAGGAATATGTTTTTGTAAGCCATTTTTAACAAATAATAAAAAAGCAACTGCAACAGATCTAGTAAAGCATATTAACTATATTGCAAGTTTAGTGGGGATAGATTATATTGTCATAGGAAGTGATTTTGACGGTGTAGAAGAGAAAGATAAATTAGATGATATAAAAGGTGTAAAAGATATACAATTATTAATAAAAGAATTAAATAAATATGGATATAGCAAAGAAGAAATAGAAAAAATAACAAGTAAAAACTTTTTAAGAATAGCGAATAAAATTTTGTAAAAACTATTGACAAAAATTTGTTTTGTGTGTACAATTTAAACGAACATTTATTTTGGAGGTGCTAAATGATAACAACATTACATATAAAAAATATAGGAATTATAGAAGAATTAAGTATAAATTTAAATAAAGGTTTAAATGTACTAACAGGAGAAACCGGAGCAGGAAAAACCTTAATAATAGACTCTATTCAAATTATTTCTGGCGGTAGATTTTCAAAAGAAATGATTAGAAAAGGCGAAAATACATCATTTATAGAACTATGCATATATGAACCAAACAGTCCAGATGCCATTGAAGGAAATATAATTGTATCAAGAGAAATATCTATAAATGGAAGAAATATGTGTAAAATAAACGGAAGAATGGTAACCGTAAATGAACTAAAAGACTTTATGAAAAAATATATAGAAATTCACGGACAAAATGATAACCAGGAATTATTAGATAGCAAAACACATTTAGCATATTTAGATTCTTATATAGGAGAAGAAATAAAAAATTTAAAACAACAATACAATAACAAATATAAAAAAAGAAGCGAAATAAAAAATGAATTAAAAGCAAATTTAGGAGACGATAAAGAAAAAGAAAGAAAATTAGACTTATTAAAATATCAATTAAATGAAATAGAACAAGCGAATCTTAAAATTAATGAAGACTTAGAATTAGAAGAAAAAAGAAAAATAATTGTTAATTCAGAAAAAATATCTAGTAATTTAACTCAAGTAGATGAAGCAATATCAACAAATAGCATAGACAGTTTAAGCTTTGCAATTAAATCATTAGGAAAAATAGAGAATATAGATGAAAAATATGAAAAAGTATCTACCAATTTAAAAAATATATATTACGAATTACAAGAATTAGCCAGAGATATAAACCAATACAAAGAAGAAATAGATTTTGATGCAAACGAAAGAAATGAAATAGAACAAAGACTAGATTTTATATACTCTTTAAAAAGAAAGTATGGAAATACAATAGAAGAAATTTTAAATTATAAAAACAAAATAAACAAAGAAATAGAACGCATTAATAATTTAGAAGAATATAATAATAAATTAAAAAAAGAATTAAAACAAATAGAAGATGAAATGGAAGAATTAGCAAATAGTATAAGTATAATTAGAATTAAAAATGCAAAAGAATTAAGCAAAAAAATTAACAATGAATTAAAAGATTTAGAAATGAAAAATGCATTAATTAATATAAAAGTAGAAGGACAACAAGAATTTAATAAAGACGGAAAAGACATAGTAAAATTTTTAATTTCAACTAACCTAGGTGAAGATGAAAAAGAATTAATAAAAATTGCATCTGGAGGAGAAATGTCTAGAGTAATGTTAGCAATAAAAAAAGTGCTATCAGATACAGACAAAATACCAGTTATGATATTTGACGAAATAGACACAGGAATTAGTGGAAATGCAGCAAATGCTGTTGCAGAAAAATTATCAGCAATTTCAAACTTGCATCAAGTTTTATGCATATCTCATTTGCCAAACATAGCAGCAGTAGCTGATTATAATTATTATATAAGTAAAAATATAATAAATAACAGAACCAATACATCAATAAAACTATTAAAAGAACAAGAAGTATTAGAAGAAATAGCAAGAATTTCTTCTGGTGAAGTTAATGAAATAACTATTAAGTATGCTTCAAAATTAAGAAGTAAAAAAGCTTCATAAAAGGAATAATTTACTAAATTTTGGTTAAAAATAATTATAAATATTTATATGGAGGAAATAAAATATGAAAGATTTTTTAGCAATTAAAGACGTTGTTGCTTGTGAAGTGTTAGATTCAAGAGGAAATCCTACCGTACAGGTAGAAGTTGTAACAGAAGGCGGATTTTCTGGTGTTGCCATGGTTCCATCTGGAGCATCAACAGGAAGTTTTGAGGCGGTAGAGTTAAGAGATGGAGACAAAACAAGATTTATGGGAAAGGGAGTACAAAAAGCAGTAGACAATGTAAATAAAAAAATAGCAAAAAAAATAATAGATATGAATGTGTATGAACAAAAACAAATAGACGAAATGCTTATAAAATTAGATGATACTCCAAACAAATCAAATTTAGGAGCAAATGCTATATTAGGAGTATCATTAGCTACCGCAAAAGCAGCAGCGCAATCTTTAGGAATAGAATTATATAATTATATAGGTGGAATAAATGCTCAAGAGCTACCAATTCCAATGATGAATATATTAAATGGAGGAAAGCATTCAGACAACAATATAAGCATACAAGAATTTATGATAATGCCAGTAGGAAATATTACATTTCAAGAAAGATTAAAAAGGGGAGTAGAAATATACCATACATTAAAAAAAGTATTAAAAGAAAAAGGTTTAGTTGTTTCTGTAGGAGATGAAGGTGGATTTGCACCAAACTTAAAAAACGATGAAGAAGCAATAGAAACTATTATAGAAGCTATAAAAAAAGCAGGATATGAACCAGGTAAAGACATAAAATTAGCTTTAGATGTTGCAAGTACAGAAATGTTTGAAGAAGCTATAAAAATAGGAAAAGATGGTTATTACTTTTGGAAAACAGACGTATTTAAAACCAAAACAGAAATGATAGACTATTTAGTTTCATTATGTGAAAAATATCCTATAGCATCAATAGAAGACGGTTTAGCAGAAGAAGACTGGAAAGGTTGGGAAATATTAACAAATAAACTTGGTAATAAAATTCAATTAGTAGGTGATGATTTATTTGTTACAAATATAAATAGACTAAACAGAGGAATTGAAAACAATATTGCAAATAGTATATTAATAAAACCAAACCAAATAGGAACACTAACACAGACACTAGAAACAATAAATATTGCTAAGAAAAATGGATATAAAACAATAATATCACATAGATCAGGAGAAACAGAAGATACAACAATTGCAGACTTAGCAGTTGGTGTAAATGCTGGACAAATAAAAACAGGAGCCCCTTGTAGAACAGATAGAGTAGCAAAATACAATAGGTTACTAAATATAGAAAGAGAATTAAATGTAAACTTTATTACAAATATATTACATTAAGAAAAAGTACTTGAAAATAAAAGTTGGTTATGCTAATATAAAATTATAAGTAAAAAAATGAAAACTAATGAAAAGGAATGATAAAAATGGTAGATACTAAAAACTGCATGGCTGTAAAGAAAAAGAGAGAAAGCTACACTTTAGTAAATAAATGGTGCAGTGTATTTGCCAAACCAAAAGATAGTTTTAAAGCGTGCTAAAAGCACGTTTTAAGGCTATATTTTTTATGTCCTTAAAATCTAGATAATTAGCTTAAATTTACTATAAAAATAAACAAAAGAGTAGGAGGAAGAAGATGAAAAATAATTTAAAACAAGAGAAAGGAATTACACTAATTGCATTAGTAATAACCATAGTAGTTTTGTTAATACTTGCAGGAGTAACAATTGCAACATTAACGGGAAAAATGGAATATTAACAAAAGTAACAACAGCTAAAGACAAAACAGCTATAGCAGAAGCTAAAGAAAAAGTAAATTTAATGCTTGCAGATTGGAAGGCAGAAAATTTGGTAGAAGGCACAACATTAGATACATATTTAACGTCAGGAGGAGATTATACTAAAAAAAGAGAATCATTTTCTGTAGTAGATGTTAAAGATATAAATGAAAATAATATATATAAAGAAACAGTACAGGTTGGAAGCGAAGAATATATAGCTGAAATAGATGCAAGCAATGCTAAAAATCCAGTTATAGTAAAAGTATATAAAAAAGGTGAAGAGTTAGATATTAAGATTCAAGTATTTGATGAAAATAACAATGATGTAACAAAAAGTGAGTTTGTAGAAGAAGGGCAAGATACTAAAATTACATTTAAAATTACTGTAACTAAGCCAGATAATATATCTATTGAAAAAGTAACAGATGAAGAGGGAAATGAACTTACAACGAATGATAACAAAGTATATGAACTTTCAAAAACAATTAACATTTCACAAAATACCGATTACGAATTTTCCGTAAAGACTAAAGATGGAAAAACAGAAAAAGTGAAAACAACAGTACGTTTAATTAAGAATCCAGAAATTAATTTTAAAGATATAACCAGAGAAGGATTTACAATAGTAGTAAAAGATACAGGGAGTGTATTTTCAAAATACATATATGAAGTAAGAAAAGATGAAAGCATTGTAAAACAAGAAGAAAAAGAAGAAACAACATTAGAAGTTAATGGATTAAATCAAGGAACAACTTATAAAGTAATTGTTAAAGGAAGAAAAGCAGATAATAAAGAATACTCTAGTAAAGAAGAAACAGTAACAACACTTACTGGAATAAATATATATTCAGACATAACGGACAAAAGTAAAAAGAGTTTAGTAAATGCTAAAATTACAGCTAGTTCTTGTTATAACAATGATACAGATTGTACACCAGATAAAGCATTTGATGATAAAGAGGAAACCTTTTGGAGTATGGGATTATCTAAAAATAATGAAATAAATACAAATTACCAACTAAGACAGACCGCAATATATGCAACACCCGAAAATCCACAATGGTTAGAAATAGAATTTGATACCCCTAGGTTAATAACAATTTATAGTGCAATAGGAGTAGGAGGTGGAGAAACACCAGAATTTACAATGCAAGCAAGTAATGATAATGTTAATTGGGAAAATCTAGAAGGAGATACAAAACATGAAGGAGGAACTTGGGGAAATTCAATAAATATAGAAAATATAACACTACAAAAAACAGGACAATATAAATATTATAGAATTCTTTATACAAAAGGTGGGTACACATATGGATATAATGGTATGTATGCTATGAGCGAATTATTATTATTTAATGATGATATAGAAGTGCCTAAGATAAATGTAACTAATATAGAATCTAAAAGTTTTACAATAAATGTAACAAATCCTAGTAATAAATATTTAGAATATAAATATTATGTGGATGGTGTTTTAAAAGGTGAAGGAAATACCAATACAAGTTTAAAAGTTACAAAATTAGGGGCTAGCACAACATATAATAATATAAAGGTTGTTGGGTGCATAGGAGACAATATAGAACTTTCAAGTAATATTGTAAATGGAGTTACTACATTAGAACCAGAAGGACCATTATACTTATATGACAAAGGAAATAAATGTGAAGAAGAAACAGGAGGCTGGACTTTAACTAGAGACAGCTATTCTGGAAGTAATATAGATAGTTATGATTACATGTTATTTAAGTCAGAAGAAGTTCCATGGAGAGGAAGTTCAATAACTACAAACAATGCTATTAACTTAAGTGGATATAAGAAGTTAAAGATGATTATATCAAAAGAAAATCTAGGAACATATCATTATTTTAGATTCGGAGTAAAATCAACACCAATAACAGATGTGACATATAGAGCATTTTCTAGCGATGATTTGGTAAAAGAAACAACAGAACTAGAAGGTGAAAATTTAGTAGTAGAGCTAGATATATCAAGTACAAATGGAGAATATTATGTTGGATTTGACGGAGATACATGTGGTGTAAAAATATATGAAATTTGGTTAGAATAAATAAATAAGAAACTTTGAATTTTGTAACAATATTAGCAAAATTTAAAGTTCCTTAAAATACGTTTAGTTTATATAGTAAATTTTATATACTTAAAAAGTTTGACATTAAATATTACAAATATATTACATTCACCAAAAATAATTGAAAAAATTAACTGGTTATGCTAATATAAAATTATAAGTAAAAACTAATGAAAAGGAAGGAAAGAATAAATGAAAGTTAATTTAAAACAAAAGAAGGGTATTACACTAATTGCATTAGTAATAACAATTGTAGTATTATTAATACTAGCAGGAGTAACAATAGCAATGCTAACAGGAGGAAATGGAATATTAGGAAAAGCAACAACAGCAAAAGCAAAATCTGCCGAGGAAGAAGCAAGAGAAAGGGTAAATTTAATACTTGCAGATTGGAAGATGGAAAATACTATAAATGGAATATCATTGAATGATTTTTTAACAACAGATGAATATAAAACAAATAGAGAATCACAAAATGTAAGTAACGTTGAAGTTGAAAATGAAAACTACATTATAACAGTGGAGGTAGGAAAAACAAAATATGAAGTAACGATAAATAATTGTGATAAGAAAAAAACATATATACAAAATATTACTGAATTTGGAAATAGAATTTCTTCTCTTGTAATAGAAAAAGATTATGAATTTGAAGGGAGTGATAAAGAAGTAACAATTGTTGTGACTGCACCAGTTGGGGATACTATTTCGAAAATAGAAGCAATATCTAATAATTTAAAAATTCAAAATATAGAAAATATAGGAAAAAATGAGGCAAAAGCAATTTTAATAATTTCTACAAGTGATACAATACAATATGAATATAAAGTAACAACAGCAAATAGCAAAGAACAAATTTTCATCAATAATGTTAGCAAATTATTGACAAAACCATGTATAGAAATATCAAACATACAATCTCGTTCTTTTAGGATTAATGTTACCAATGATTATCCGGAAAATATAAATATTGAATACGAATATTATATAAATAATGAATTAAAAGAAGGTAAAACTAATAATAAATTTTATAATGTTATAGACTTAAAGGCAAAAACTGAATATGAGGTAAAAGTAATAGTATATTATAATGATAAAAGTTTATATACAAAAATAAAACAAATAACTGATGAGGCAAAACCTAGAAACGATTTTAAAGCAGATAGTTCAATAATTAATTATGAGCAATATAAGAGTTTATTTGATGATGATGTTAGTACTTCAATAAATACTGGAGGTTATTACGGTGATTATGATATAAGGTTTAATGATTGTTATAATATTAATTCTACTTCCATAAGAAGTGCGGGAGTAACATACGCAGGAGATTTGAATGTGCAGGTATATGGATATACAGATCAAGAATATAATAATAAAGTAAAAATAGGCGAAGTCAACTTAAAAAAAACGTCAGATTCATCATTTACTGTTGATATACCAATAGATAAAGGAAATTATTATGGCTTATATTATTATTTATCATCAGGATCATCTTGGATATGTGTAGCAGATATTTATATTAATAATTAGTATCAATGTATTATTAAGGCATAAGGAATGTTGTAATAAATATTACAAATATATTACATTTTCAAAAATTATTGAAAAAAATAATTGGTTATGCTAATATAAAATTATAAGTAAAAAAATGAAAACTAATGAAAAGGAATGATAAAAATGGTAGATACTAAAAACTGCATGGCTGTAAAGAAAAAGAGAGAAAGCTACACTTTAGTAAATAAATGGTGCAGTGTATTTGCCAAACCAAAAGATAGTTTTAAAGCGTGCTAAAAGCACGTTTTAAGGCTATATTTTTTATGTCCTTAAAATCTAGATAATTAGCTTAAATTTACTATAAAAATAAACAAAAGAGTAGGAGGAAGAAGATGAAAAATAATTTAAAACAAGAGAAAGGAATTACACTAATTGCATTAGTAATAACCATAGTAGTTTTGTTAATACTTGCAGGAGTAACAATTGCAACATTAACGGGAAAAATGGAATATTAACAAAAGTAACAACAGCTAAAGACAAAACAGCTATAGCAGAAGCTAAAGAAAAAGTAAATTTAATGCTTGCAGATTGGAAGGCAGAAAATTTGGTAGAAGGCACAACATTAGATACATATTTAACGTCAGGAGGAGATTATACTAAAAAAAGAGAATCATTTTCTGTAGTAGATGTTAAAGATATAAATGAAAATAATATATATAAAGAAACAGTACAGGTTGGAAGCGAAGAATATATAGCTGAAATAGATGCAAGCAATGCTAAAAATCCAGTTATAGTAAAAGTATATAAAAAAGGTGAAGAGTTAGATATTAAGATTCAAGTATTTGATGAAAATAACAATGATGTAACAAAAAGTGAGTTTGTAGAAGAAGGGCAAGATACTAAAATTACATTTAAAATTACTGTAACTAAGCCAGATAATATATCTATTGAAAAAGTAACAGATGAAGAGGGAAATGAACTTACAACGAATGATAACAAAGTATATGAACTTTCAAAAACAATTAACATTTCACAAAATACCGATTACGAATTTTCCGTAAAGACTAAAGATGGAAAAACAGAAAAAGTGAAAACAACAGTACGTTTAATTAAGAATCCAGAAATTAATTTTAAAGATATAACCAGAGAAGGATTTACAATAGTAGTAAAAGATACAGGGAGTGTATTTTCAAAATACATATATGAAGTAAGAAAAGATGAAAGCATTGTAAAACAAGAAGAAAAAGAAGAAACAACATTAGAAGTTAATGGATTAAATCAAGGAACAACTTATAAAGTAATTGTTAAAGGAAGAAAAGCAGATAATAAAGAATACTCTAGTAAAGAAGAAACAGTAACAACACTTACTGGAATAAATATATATTCAGACATAACGGACAAAAGTAAAAAGAGTTTAGTAAATGCTAAAATTACAGCTAGTTCTTGTTATAACAATGATACAGATTGTACACCAGATAAAGCATTTGATGATAAAGAGGAAACCTTTTGGAGTATGGGATTATCTAAAAATAATGAAATAAATACAAATTACCAACTAAGACAGACCGCAATATATGCAACACCCGAAAATCCACAATGGTTAGAAATAGAATTTGATACCCCTAGGTTAATAACAATTTATAGTGCAATAGGAGTAGGAGGTGGAGAAACACCAGAATTTACAATGCAAGCAAGTAATGATAATGTTAATTGGGAAAATCTAGAAGGAGATACAAAACATGAAGGAGGAACTTGGGGAAATTCAATAAATATAGAAAATATAACACTACAAAAAACAGGACAATATAAATATTATAGAATTCTTTATACAAAAGGTGGGTACACATATGGATATAATGGTATGTATGCTATGAGCGAATTATTATTATTTAATGATGATATAGAAGTGCCTAAGATAAATGTAACTAATATAGAATCTAAAAGTTTTACAATAAATGTAACAAATCCTAGTAATAAATATTTAGAATATAAATATTATGTGGATGGTGTTTTAAAAGGTGAAGGAAATACCAATACAAGTTTAAAAGTTACAAAATTAGGGGCTAGCACAACATATAATAATATAAAGGTTGTTGGGTGCATAGGAGACAATATAGAACTTTCAAGTAATATTGTAAATGGAGTTACTACATTAGAACCAGAAGGACCATTATACTTATATGACAAAGGAAATAAATGTGAAGAAGAAACAGGAGGCTGGACTTTAACTAGAGACAGCTATTCTGGAAGTAATATAGATAGTTATGATTACATGTTATTTAAGTCAGAAGAAGTTCCATGGAGAGGAAGTTCAATAACTACAAACAATGCTATTAACTTAAGTGGATATAAGAAGTTAAAGATGATTATATCAAAAGAAAATCTAGGAACATATCATTATTTTAGATTCGGAGTAAAATCAACACCAATAACAGATGTGACATATAGAGCATTTTCTAGCGATGATTTGGTAAAAGAAACAACAGAACTAGAAGGTGAAAATTTAGTAGTAGAGCTAGATATATCAAGTACAAATGGAGAATATTATGTTGGATTTGACGGAGATACATGTGGTGTAAAAATATATGAAATTTGGTTAGAATAAATAAATAAGAAACTTTGAATTTTGTAACAATATTAGCAAAATTTAAAGTTCCTTAAAATACGTTTAGTTTATATAGTAAATTTTATATACTTAAAAAGTTTGACATTAAATATTACAAATATATTACATTCACCAAAAATAATTGAAAAAATTAACTGGTTATGCTAATATAAAATTATAAGTAAAAACTAATGAAAAGGAAGGAAAGAATAAATGAAAGTTAATTTAAAACAAAAGAAGGGTATTACACTAATTGCATTAGTAATAACAATTGTAGTATTATTAATACTAGCAGGAGTAACAATAGCAATGCTAACAGGAGGAAATGGAATATTAGGAAAAGCAACAACAGCAAAAGCAAAATCTGCCGAGGAAGAAGCAAGAGAGAAAGTAAGTTTAATGCTTGCTAGTTGGAAGATGGAAAAGGCTATAAACAATGCAGACTTTGATAATTATATAGAAAATTATAGCGAAGATATTCAATCTTTTGGTATAGAAACAATTATTAAAGATAATGTACAAGAAGGATTGTATTTTGCACAAGTAAAAATAGAAAATAAAACATATTATGTTGAAATCGTAATTGAAAATAATAATGCAGAAATTAAAAATGTATTAGATAGTTTGGACAGAATAACAATTAAAATTAATAAACCAAATTATACATTTGAAGATACAGTGCAAATAACAATAGAAGCAACTGCATCAACACAAGAAGGAACAATAACTGAAATAAAATTAACTAAAAAAGATGATACAAACGAAATTACAGGAACAAGAGAAGGAAATAAAGCAAGCTATACAATAGATACAGATAAAGAATATACATATACAGTATCTGATAGTAATGGCAAGACTGAAAGTGGAAATATAAAAGTAGTAAAGTTAGCACCTGAAATTAAAATAACAGATATAACTGAAAATTCTTTTAAAATAAATATAATAAACACTATTTCAAATGGAATTACATATAGATATTATATAAAAGAAAATAGTGCTTCAGAATGGAAAGAACAAACAAGCAATGAAATAAAAAATCTTGTACCATATACAGATTATAATGTTAAAGTTGAGGTATATTTAAATAGCAATGAAGAAATAATATTAGAACAAAATGTAAAAACTATTTATGAACTATCATATAAAGCTAAATGCCAACTTGCAGAACAATTATTATTTGATGAAAATGGATTCCCATATAATGTATCAGAGGAGGATAAATTGTTGGGAACAGCTAGAGGAAGAGAATATTATAAGAAATATGCTGGTAATGCTATAGCATTTTCATGCACCTATAATTATGGTGCGAGGTTTTATTTAATAAGTACAAATGAAAATGCAGCATATGGATATTGTTCATATAATCCTACATATGTAGAAGAAGTGAAAAAACTCGAGTATAATAATAAAACATGGTATTGGATGGAAATTCCATTTGGATTTGTAATGTACGATGGCGTTGATTCTTCGGAATGTCCATATATTGAAGAAGTTGGTGTTGCATATGAACCACTAATAATGGCAGTATTACAAAGCGTAAATAATAAAAATAATTGATCTACCATTAATACCTAAAATGACTGCAGACTAGAGGTTGAAAACTGCATAGCTGTAAATAAAGAGAACTATGCTTTATAAATAAAGGCCAAACCAAAAGATAGTTTTAAAGTGTGTTAAAAACACGTTTTAAGGCTATCTTTTTTGTGTTTTTTAAATCTTAAATAATTAGTTTTAATTTACTATAAAAAATATAAATCAAGGAGGAATGAAATTAAAAACAATTTTTTGAAACAAGAAGCAAAGAATAAATATGAAAAATTTTTCAAAATTTACAATAAAAGATATTTTGTTTTCAGTTCCGAATCTAATGTTTAGAGGTGGACTGAAAAAACAAAAAGCAATTGAAAAAAGTGTTGTAAGAAATTGCAAAAGTGGGATAGTTAAAATGTCAGATTTTAAAATACCTTTTATTATACCATCAATGGATATAACACAAAGTAAAAATTGATAATAAATTTCATCATTTAATGGATGGAGGAATAACAGCAAATACACCTGTTGTTCCATTAAAACAATTTTCTAATTTTGTTATTTAATTAGAAACAAAATATAATAGAATAAAAGAAAGGCGAATTAAAAATGGAGGAAAACAATGTATTTCATTATAAGGAAAGTGATAATTTTTATAGTATGTAAAATTCTATTTAGAGAAGAATTAAAGATGAAGAAATTTTAGAAAAATATGATAAATGTCTTATTTGCCCAAACCATTCGAGAATTTATGACCCGATTTTTATATATCCTAAAATAAGCAATATGTATGGAATGGCAAAGTCAGAACTTTTTAAACATAAATTATTAGCTAATTTTCTTGAGTTTCACAACATATTTCCAGTGGATAGAGAAAATACAGATGAAAAAAGTCTAAGAAAAGCGTTAAAATTATTAAAAAATAATGATAAAATAAAATTATTAATATTTCCAGAAGGCAAGGTGTTGAAAAATAAAAAAGAAAGAGGAATAGTAAAAAATGGAGCGGTATATATTAGTGCAATGGCAAACGTTCCAATTATTCATATATATATTACTGCAAGACCAAAATATTTTTCTAAAGTAGTAGTTAAATTTGGAAAATCAATATTTTATAATAAATTGCAGTTAAAAGATAAAAATAAGATAATGGAAGCCTACAAACAATTATTAAATGAAATATATAATCTTGAATAGTTAATGAGAATGTAAGAAGTGGAGTTTTACAAGCATTTTAAGAAAAACGTATTACATTTTTATATCCTTTTTATATATTTTCATTATTTATTCTTTAAAGCCTACTCATATGATGCTAGAATAAAGAGAGGGTGGAACAGAAACACAGTAAATATTTTTTAATGAGGACTAGTTCTAATTATAACAGGAGAGGAAAATGTCAAAGATGTAAATTATACATTTTGACATTTGTTTTTTTGTTATATTAATTTAAAATATAACAATTATTCTAAATTATATAGAAAAAAAAGCAATAATATGTTAAAATCTATAGTGCAAAATTAGAAATAGGTGATGAAATGATAGAAAAAGTAAATTCATCTGAGGATGTTAAAAAATTAAATATAGAGCAAAAAGAAGAATTAGCAAAAGAAATAAGAGAATATATAATAAACATTGTATCAGTTAATGGAGGACATTTAGCTTCAAACTTAGGAGTAGTAGAATTAACAATAGCATTACATAGTGTGTTTAATATAAAAAATGACAAAATAATATGGGACGTTGGTCATCAATCATATGTGCATAAAATCTTAACCGGAAGAAAAGAAGAATTAAAACAAATAAGAAAACTAAATGGCATAGCAGGATTTCCAAAAACTAACGAATCAAAAGCAGACTGTTTTAATACAGGGCACAGTAGTACTTCAATTTCTGCAGCACTAGGTATGGCAAGAGCAAGAGATATAAACGAAAAAGAAAATAATGTTATAGCAGTAATTGGAGATGGAGCCTTAACAGGAGGCATGGCATTAGAAGCATTAAATGATGCAGGAGCAAGTAAAATAAATATAACAGTCATATTAAATGATAATGAAATGAGTATTTCTAAAAATATTGGAGGAATAAATTTATTACTTAGTAAATTAAGAACAAAAAGAATGTACACAAAGTCCAATATTTCTATGAAAAGAATAATAAACAAAGTTCCAGTATTAGGAAACAAAACAGTTAAAATTATACAAAGAGTAAAAAGAAGTATAAAACAGCTAGTTATTCCAAAAATGTTTTTTGAAGATATAGGTTTTACATATTTAGGTCCAGTTGATGGACATAATATAGAACAATTAGAAAATTTATTGCAACTTAGTAAGCAAGTAAAAGGACCAGTATTAATTCATGTATTAACTAAAAAGGGAAAAGGGTACATTCCAGCAGAAACAAATCCAGACAAATTTCATGCAACAGGACCTTTTAATATAGAAGATGGTAGTCCTAAAAAAAATAAAGAAGCAGATTACTCTAAAATTTTTGGACAAAAACTTATAAAACTTGCAGATAATAATAAGAATATAGTAGCAATAACTGCAGCAATGAAAGATGGAACAGGCTTAGCAGAGTTTCAAAAAAAATTTCCTGAAAGATTTTTTGATGTAGGAATTGCAGAACAACATGCATTATGTATGGCAGCGGGAATGGCAAAAGAAGGCTGCATACCTGTTGTACCAATATACTCTTCGTTTTATCAAAGGTGCTATGACCAAGTTATACACGACATTGCAATGCAAAACTTACCAGTTATAATGTGTGTGGACAGAGCAGGTATAGTTGGAGCAGATGGTGAAACACATCAAGGAACTTTAGATATGGCATTTTTTAGACTAGTGCCAAATTTAACAATAATGGCTCCAAAAGATTTTAAAGAATTAGAAGAAATGTTAGAATATGCTATAAAATTAAATAGACCAGTAATAATTAGATATCCAAGAGGAGGAGAAGGAAACTATAAATTTAAGGAAACAAACAAACTAAACATTGGAAATGCAGAAATATTAAAACAAGGTAAAGATATAACAATAATAGGAATTGGAAAAACAGTATCAAGAGCAATGGAAGTAGCCAAAAAATTAGAAGAAAATAACAAAAGTGTAGAAGTAATTAATGCAAGATTTTTAAAACCATTTGATATAAAAACAATAAAAAACTCAATTCAAAAAACCAAAAATGTTATAACAATAGAAGATGGAACAATAATAAATGGTTTAGCAACAGCAGTAAAAGAATTAATAATTGACAATAAAATAGACAATGTAAAAATTAAAAGTTATGCGTATCCAGATGAATATATAAAACATGGAAGTGTAGAAGAATTAGAGGAAATATACAAAGTAGATACTAAAACTATTATACATAATTGTTTGAAAAAGGAAGGAAAAGATAATGAATAAACAACAACTTTTAAATGAGTACAAAAGACAAGAAGATAAAATATGTTTGGCACAAGTATTAGATAAAATAGAATTCTCATATTCAAAGGGAAAAATAGAATATACAGACTTCTTAGATATGTATCAAATTTCTTTAGTAGAAAACTTTTTAAGAAAAATAAAATTTGAAAATTATATATTATATGGTGCTTATAAAGAAGCAGAAAGAAAAATTTTAATTATATATCCAGAAAAATATGATATAAATATGATAGAAAAGAACTACGAAAAAATAATAAAAATAATAAGAATTACACTTGGAGATGAAGAAAAAGGAAAGTATACTCATAGAAACTATTTAGGTGGAATAGTTAAACTAGGTTTAAAAAGAGAGAAAGTAGGAGACATTTTAGTAAATAACGATGGTGCAGATATAATTGTTATTAGTAATATAGCAGAAACATTAAAAAAAGAATTGCAAACATTAACAAGATTTGAAAATTCTAAAATTCAAACAGTTGAAATTAAAGACTTAAAAAAACAAGAAATAAAAATAGAAGAAATAAAAATTATAGTACCATCTTTAAGATTAGATAACATTGTTTCAGACTTAGCAAAAACATCTAGAAGTAAAGCTGTTCAAATAATAAATAGTGAAAGAGTATTTATAAATGGACAATGCGAAACTAAAGTGTCAAAGCAAATAAAAATAAGTGATATAATTACAATTAGAGGAAAAGGTAGGTTTGTTATAAAAGAAATATCTGGAACAACTAGAAGCGGAAGACCTGTATTAATTGTAGAAAAATATATATAAAAAATTATAGAAGCAAATTAAGTGCTTCTATAATTTTTTTGTCATTAAAATAGCATTAGTTTCGTTATTGTAATAATTAGGTCTTATGCCAACTATTTTAAACATAAATTTTTTATACAAATGTATTGCAGGCAAATTATTTTCTGCCACTTCAAGGGTAATTGATTTTAAATTTTGTAATTTAGATATATTTATTAAATTTTGCAATAAAATACTTCCTAAACCAAGATTTCTATAAGATTTTTTTACTACAATATTCATAATATCAGCTTCATCTACAATAATTTTTAATCCACTAAAACCAACAATTTCATTATTTTCAGTTTTTATAACAATGTATTTGGAAGAATTACAATTTAATTCACTATTTAAAATATTATAATCCCAAAAATCATCAAAATCAGAAATTAATATATTTTTTATAGAATTTAAATCATTAGAAGTCATACTAGAAACTTTAAACATTTTTAAATTTTACCTTTCATTAAAAGTTGTTTTTCCTCAAGTTGGCGTTCGGCTTGTGGCTTTTTTAAATATAATGGCAATAATTCTTTATTATAAGTACCTAATAAAAATGTGTCCAATCCTGCAAGTGCTAAGTTATAAGAATGAATAGAATTGTCTTCTAAAAATGTTATTTCATTGCTAATTTTAGAAAGTGTATCTTTATAATTTTCAGAAGCATCACCAATAAATGTTATTTTTTTATTATACTTCTTTAAATTTGTTGCTACATTTTCTATGGTTTCTGCAGTTGGAGAAATTAAGGTTTCATATTTATTATTTTTTAATTCATATAAAGCGTAATAACAATTATTATTTTTTGCGTCAATCATAGTACATATTAAGCCACAATTTTTAGAATTGTAAGCTAAAGCGGTTAAAGAGCTTATTCCAATTGTTTTAATTTTTAAACTGTCACAAAAAGCCTTAGCTGTTGCAACACCAATTCGAATTCCTGTAAAAGATCCAGGACCAATATCACAAACTAAAAGATTTATATCATTTAATTTTATATTTGTCTTTTTAAATAATTCATTAATAATAGGCATTAAACTTTCAGAATGAGTTAAACCATTATTTATTTCTATTTTTTCTATTAAATTTTTATCCTCCAAAATGCTAACACCACACATTTTTCCAGATGTTTCTATTGTTAAGATTTTCAAAATATTAATCCTCCTTAAAGTAAGTGTTAAATTTATTTCCATAAGTATGTATATTTAAAACCCTTTTATTTTCATTTTGCTCATCTCTTGAAAATTGTATTTCTATAAAATCGTTTGGTAAAGAGTCTTTTATAATTTCGCCCCATTCTATAATGCATACACCTTTGTCAAAATATTCTTCACCGCCAATTTCAAAAAACTCATCGCAATCTTCTAATCTATATACATCAAAATGATATATAGGAAAAGATGATGTATTGTATTGATTTACAATTGTAAATGTAGGGCTAGAAATTTCATTTTCTAAGTTAAAATAAGATAATATGCCTTCTGTAAATTTAGTTTTTCCAGAGCCGAGTTCACCAGATAATACAATAATATCTCCTATTTTTAATTTGCTTGCAAGATTTTTTGCAAATAATTTAGTTTCAGATTCATTGTTTGAAACAAAATGAAATATAGACATTATAAAACCTCTTTCTATATAAATTCTTATACATTATAATATAAAAATTACATAACGTCAAAGAAATTGTAAGAATAATGGCAAGAAAATATAAAATTATAAAAAATAATAAAACCTCTTGATAATTAAATAAAAATGTAATATAATTGCAATACACTTGAAATAAAAATGTAATATAAAAAATTAGAAGGGTAGAGGTTATATGTTTAAATTAGACTTTGGGCAAGATGTAGGAATAGATTTAGGAACTGCAACAGTAATCGTATACGTAAAAGGAAGGGGAATTGTTTTAAGAGAACCTTCTGTTGTTGCGGTCGATAATAACACAGGCGAAGTTTTAGCAGTTGGACAAGAAGCAAGAAGAATGCTTGGAAGAACACCTGGAAATATTGTTGCAACCAGACCACTAAGAGAAGGTGTAATATCTGATTATACAGTAACTGAAAAAATGTTAAAACACTTCATAGGAAAAGTATGTGGTAAATTTTTATTTGCTCCAAGAATAATGATTTGTATTCCTTCAAGAGTAACAGAGGTTGAGAAAAAAGCAGTAATAGATGCTGCAACCCAAGCTGGAGCAAGAAAAGTGTATTTAATAGAAGAACCAATTGCAGCTGCAATTGGAGCTGGAATAGACATAGCAAAACCATGTGGAAATATGGTTGTAGATATAGGTGGAGGAACAACTGACATAGCAGTAATTGCTTTAGGTGGTTCAGTTGTAAGCACATCATTAAAAGTAGCTGGAGATAAATTTGATGAATATATAGTAAAATATATAAAGAAAAAACATAATATAATGATTGGAGAAAGAACAGCAGAGGACTTAAAAGTCAACATAGGATGTGTTTACCCAAAAATTCAAGATGTTGAAATGGATATACGTGGAAGAGATTTAATAACAGGGCTTCCAAAAACAATAACTGTACATTCAAGCGAAATGTTAGAAGCTTTAATAGAACCAGCTATGATGATAATAGATGCAGTACACTCTGTTTTAGAAAGAACACCACCAGAGCTAGCAGCTGACATTAGTGATAAAGGAATATATATGACAGGTGGAGGCTGTTTGGTAGATGGGTTAGATAAACTTTTACAAGAAAAAACAGGAATAAATGTAATGATAGCACAAGACACTGTATCTTGTGTAGCACTAGGAACAGGGAAGGCTTTAGACAATTTAGATACATTAGAAGGAAAAATGCGAAAATAATAATATAAAAAATCATATTTATATTTTCTAAATATGATTTTTTTGTTATAATAATCTAAATATAATAATATAAGATAGGAGAAAATTAATGAAAAAAGTAGCATTTATAACATTAGGTTGTAAAGTAAATCAATATGAAACAAATGCAATGGCACAAGAATTTATAAAAAACAATTATGAAGTAGTAGAAGCACATGAAGTAGCAGACATATATGTTGTAAATACTTGCACAGTAACTAATATGTCAGACAGAAAGTCAAGACAAATGTTAAGAAGAGTAAAAGAAATAAATATAAATTCAGTAATAGTTGCATGTGGATGTTATGCACAAGTTGCAAAAGAACAATTAGAAAAAATAGATGAAATAGACATTGTTTTGGGAAATAATGAAAAGAAAAATATTATAGAATTTGTTGAAGAGTTTTTTAAAAATAAAAATAAAGAAGTAAATGTAGAAGATGTTATGGCGACAAAGGAATTTGTAGAATTTGGAAATGTAACATATACCGAAAAAACTAGAGCTGTAATAAAAGTACAAGATGGATGCGATAGATTTTGCTCATACTGTATAATACCATATGCAAGGGGAAGAGTAAGAAGCAGAAAGCCCGAAAGCGTAATATCCGAAATAACAAAAATAGCAAATGAAGGAATTCAAGAAGTTGTAATAACTGGTATTCATGTAGCATCATATGGTAAAGATTTTAAAGAAGAATATAAACTTATAGATTTATTAGAAGAAATAAATAAAATTGAAGGAATAAAAAGAATAAGATTAGGATCAATAGAACCATTACTTATAACAAATGAATTTGTACAAAGACTAAAAAAATTAGAAAAAATATGTCATCATTTTCATTTGTCATTACAAAGTGGATGTGATGAAACACTAAAAAGAATGAATAGAAAATATAATACAAAACAATTTAAGGAAATTGTTTCTATTTTAAGAGAAGAATATAAAGATGTTATACTAACTACAGACATTATTGTAGGTTTTCCTGGAGAGACAGAAGAGGAGTTTAATAGTACATATGAATTTTTAAAACAAATAAACTTTTATAAAATGCATGTTTTTAAGTATTCACAAAGAAGTGGTACAAAGGCAGCCATTATGGAAAATCAAATAGATGGAACAATAAAAGAAAGTAGGAGTAAGGTATTAATTAACTTATCTGACAATAATGAGATGTCTTATAATAATAGCTATAAAAACCAGATTGTGGAAGTATTGTTTGAGGAAGAAAAACAAGGATTTTATCAAGGTCATACACAAAATTATATATTAGTAAAATGTAAAACCAACACAAACGTAATAGGAAAAATATGTAAAGTAAAAATTGTAGAGGCTAAAAAAGACTGTATTTATGGCGAAATTTTATCTATGTAATATAAATGTAATATTTATGTAACGAATATTTAATATTTGAATTTTGCGTAAACACTTGAATATTATTGATTCATGTAGTATAAATTAATAAGACAAGTATTAATATTACAAAGGAGGAATTATAAATGGCAAATTTAGGTGAAGAAACTAAAGTATCAGGTGTTTTTGGAGGAGTTCAAGTTGGAGGAACACAAGAAAATATGGGTGTTGAAAATGCTGGAACAAATTTACCTGCAAAACAAGGCTTTTGGTCAAAATTTAAGGCATTTTGGTTACAAGAAATAGACTGGAATAGAGAAATAAAAGTTGAATTAACACCATACCAACAAAAAGTGGAAGATGAAATAAACGAATTTTTACATCAAGAAATTACATGGGAAAAAGTACATGATTTTTTATTCCAAGAAATAAAATTTGGAAAAAATAAATAAAAAATGTCGCATTAAGGTTTATATCCTTGTGCGGCGTTTTTTGTGTGAAAATTTAGTGAAAAAATAAAAATGTATAGTAAAAAGAATAAATGTATGCTATACTTTTTTTATTATGCAACAAAGGAGGAAGAAAAATGGCAAAAAGTAGTAGTGTATTTGTTTGCAACGAGTGCGGATACGAGTCATCTAAATGGCTAGGAAAATGCCCAGCTTGCAATAGCTGGAATAGTTTTTTTGAACAAAAGTTGACAGTAAATAAAAATAGTAAATTTAAAACAGATAACAAATTAGTTAATGTACCACAAAAATTAAGTTCATTTGAAGCAAAAGAAACAATAAGGTCATCAACAGGGTTTGCGGAATTAGATAGAGTTTTAGGAGGAGGACTAGTAAATGGTTCGCTAATTTTGCTTGGTGGAGAGCCTGGAATTGGAAAGTCAACTCTAATCTTACAAATATGTGATAAAGTAAATGGAGAAGGGAAAGTTTTATATGTATCAGGGGAAGAATCAGCAGAGCAGATAAAAATGCGTGCAGATAGACTAGGTATAAATAATGAAAATATACTTTTTTTAGGAGAAACAGACATTGATATTATAAATAATTCAATAATAGAATTAAATCCAAAATTGGTTATAATTGATTCTATTCAAACAATGTATTCTGAAGAAATACAAGCAGCTGCTGGTAGTGTTAGCCAAGTTAGAGAAATTACTTCACAAATAATGAGAGTGTGTAAATCAAGAGCAATAACAACAATAATAATTGGACATGTTACAAAAGACGGTAATATAGCAGGCCCAAGAGTTTTAGAACATATGGTAGATACTGTTCTTTATTTAGAAGGAGAACGATATTTTTCATATAGAATATTAAGAGGAGTAAAAAATAGGTTTGGTTCAACAAACGAAATAGGAATGTTTGAAATGCAAAACGAAGGAATGTGTGAAATAACAAATCCGTCAGATATCTTAATATCAGAAAGAGAAGATAATCCAGCTGGTTCGTGTATAATAGAATGTATAGAAGGAACAAGACCTATATTAGTAGAATTACAAGCATTAACATCACAAAGCGTTTTTGGAATACCAAAAAGAACCGCAAACGGAATTGATTATAATAGAGTTGCGTTATTAATTGCAGTATTAGAAAAAAAGGCTGGATTAATGCTTGGAAATCAAGATGTATATTTAAATGTAGTTGGTGGAATAAAAATTAATGAACCATCAATTGATTTAGGAATAATTGTTTCTACAGTATCAAGTTTTAAAAATGTGCCAATTCCTAAAGATATGGTAATTATGGGAGAAGTTGGATTAACAGGAGAAGTTAGAAAAATTAATTTAATTGAAAAAAGACTAAAAGAAGCAGAAAAGTTAGGATTTAAAACATGTATAATTCCAGAAAGTAATAAAAAACTCTTGAAAGAAAATTATAAATTAGATATAATAGGTGTGCGTAATATAAATGAGGCAATGAAAAAGATTGGATTAAAATAGTATATTATGAAAGAAGGTTAAACTATTGAGAAAAGGCCAGGAAAATAGTATAACAGAAATCTTAAAATTAATAGCTCCAGGAACACCTATAAGGGACGGATTAGAAAATATATTAAGAGCTAAAACCGGGGCATTATTATTAATTACAGATAACAATGAAATTTTAAAGGAAGTTGTAGATGGTGGGTTTACAATTAATGAAGAATACACATCTGCTAAATTATACGAATTAGCTAAAATGGATGGAGCAATTGTACTTAGTGGAGATTTAAAGAAAATATTATATGCCAATACACAATTAATACCATCATATACAATATCAACATTAGAAACTGGGACAAGACATAGAACAGCGGAAAGAACAGCAAAACAAACAGGAGAACTTGTTATTAGTATTTCACAAAGAAGAAATATAATAACAGTATTTAAAGGTAATTACAGATATGTATTAGAAAATACAGATGTTGTATTAAACAAGGCAAATCAAGCTATGCAAACTTTAGAAAAATATAAAAAAGTTTTTGATAATAAATTAAATATATTAAATGAATATGAATTTAATAATATAGTAACTCTTGATAATGTTATAATTGCTATTCAAAGAGCCGAAATGGTTATGAGGATTGTTGAAGAAATACAAGGAAAAATAGACGAGTTGGGTAGTGACGGAAGACTAGTAAGAATGCAATTAGAAGAATTAATAGGGGATTTAGAAAAAGAAGAACTATTAATTATAAAAGACTATATATCATTAGGCAAAAAGAAGAAAACAGCAGAAGATATATTAAATGTAATAGCTGATTTACAATACGAAGAATTAAATAAAAAGATGTTAATTGCAAAGTTACTTGGATACGAAAATTTTGACAATTATGATGAAGTTGCAGTATATCCAAGAGGATATAGAATATTAAACAAAATTCCAAGAATGCCAAGCAACATTGTAGAAAACTTAGTAGAATCATTTAAATCATTTCAACACATATTAGCAGCTGATATTGAAAGCTTAGATGATGTTGAAGGAATTGGTGAGATAAGAGCTAAAACAATAAAACAGTCATTAAAAAGAATGCAAGAGCAATTTATTTTTGATAATATTATTATATAAAAGAAAGGGAGAATAAAATGAAAAATGTAGCTAGTAAAATAATTTGGATAGTAGCATTAATTGCTGTTATAGTATTAATAAGTGTTGTGGGATATGGGTATTATAAAAAATATACATTAAATGTAAAAAATCCTATAGCAACAATGGAAGTTGAAAATTTTGGAACCATAAAGTTTGAGTTGTATCCAGAATATGCTCCTGAAACTGTAGCAAACTTTATAGCTTTGTCAAACAGAGGATTTTATGATGGATTAACATTCCACAGAATTGTAAAAGACTTTATGATTCAAGGTGGAGATAAAAATGGGAATGGAACAGGTTCTGCTAAAATATCAGATTTAAAAGATGGCGGAGAAGAAAAAGAATATACTATAAAAGGTGAATTTATTTCAAACGGAGTAAAAAATAATATAAAATTTGAAGAAGGAGTTTTAGCAATGGCTAGATCAGATTATAGCCAATATTCATCTTCTTTAAAAGAACAATCATATAATTCTGGAAGTTCACAATTTTTTATAATGACAAAAGAAAACACATCTTTAAATGGATATTATACAGCATTTGGTAAAGTAATAGAAGGAATGGATATTGTGCATAATATAGAAAATGTAGAAGTAAAATCAAATTCAGAAGGTGAAGAAAATACATCATCTGAAGTTAGTACACCTGTAAATCCTCCTGTAATTAAATCTATTAAAGTAGAAACATATGGCATTGATTATGGACTACCAAATACATTAACACCATTTGATTATATGTCTTGGATGCATAAGCAATATGGAATGAGTTCAGACGGCACTGCTACAGCTGAATAATAAAAAAATTAAAAAATAATTATAAAAAATTAAAAAACTAGTTGACAAATGGGGTAGAAATAGAGTAAAATAATAAATGTGCTAGCAAAAAGGTGCACGTAAACAATGGTGGATGTAGCGTAGTTGGTTAACGCGCCAGTTTGTGGCACTGGAGACCGTG